>ENA-UOOK01001892-UOOK01001892.1-fermentation-metagenome-genome-assembly--contig:-NODE-1892-length-26816-cov-20.083592_pt1 | contig 26816 bp, 17 predicted proteins | sample MGYA00245777_ERZ724023 | MGnify/ENA primary metagenome ERZ724023 (study PRJEB28704, sample SAMN03018312) | fermentation metagenome | biome: anthropogenic terrestrial biome; feature: soil... | reverse complement strand
GATGTCTATTGGACTGTAATAGGACAAACCGATCCGCTGGAATATATGAAAAAGTATCCAGAGCGTATTCGGTTATTACATATCAAAGATAAAGAGGTATTGGGACAGTCGGGGATGATGAACTTCGAACAGATTTTTGTCCAGGCCTATAAAAATGGGATAGAAGACTATTTTGTTGAATTGGAAGGAATCTCTTCGGGAACACAATTTGAAGGAGTGAAAGGGTGCGCTGATTATCTGCTGAAAGCTCCATTTGTAAAATGATGGCTATCGGGGGTTATGATTAAATCCCCGACCTTCAGATTACGGTAAAAAATAATTTATTTTTTAAGAACCTGTTTTGAATTTACTTCCTAATTTTTCTAAGCATGATCTGGCAAAATGTTATTTGTAGCATAGCTTCTGCCGACTCTGTTTTATACTCGTAATCAGTTGTCATCCTCCTGTAATTCTCGATCCAGGAGAATGTTCTCTCTACAATCCATCGCAGGGGAAGAACCTGGAATTTCTTTGATGATTCATCCGGACGAAGTACCACAGAGAGTTCCCACCCAAGGTTTTTGACGAACTCTGCCAGTTTTCCCCTATACCCACCATCGGCTATGATCCTTTTGAGTCTTGGAAATACAAACCGGAGTTGTGTTATTGGATCCACAGCCCCCACGCTGTCATGAATATTTGCAGCATGTATTTTGACCGCCATCGGCAATCCAAGTGTGTCCACAATAATATGCTCCTTCCTGCCTTTGACTCTTTTACCCCCGTCAATGCCATATTCACTGCTGTCTATATGATGGGAAGTACTCACACTCCTGGAGTCTATCAGGCCGACACTTGGGCTGGTTTGTTTGCCAAAGGCCTTGCGGACCGTGTCCCGAAGATGGTGCATCATCTGCTCAAATACCCCCTCCAATTTCCATTTACGGAAATAAAAGTACACGCTTTGCCAAGGACCGAATTCCTTGGGAAGCATTCGCCACTGAGGCAGCCGGTCTTTGTAATGTATAGCATGGCGTTTATCATTTCCCGCAAAGAATGTTTTCGCTTTCTTTAGTGTCTACTATATTTTTTATAACTTGTCACTGTTTATCAGTAAGGTTGGTTGGATAATCACTCACGACTTATATATTGGTAACCATAAAGTTACGAAAGATATTATTTCAATCATAAAAAACCCTTTTTTTCCAGCAGCGCCAACGCTTCTATTAACGTACAGCCACTAATTTGAGCCCGGAGAAATGTTTTTTTTGGTTTAAAGTACCAACCATAGTTGTATATCAAAGTGCCTTTATCATCTGTTGTAGTTGCGTAAGTTATTAGGGCTTTTGCATTATATTCTATGAATCTTCTGTATTTTTCTTTCTTGTCAGATGGTAGATCAGGATGCATGATCAATCTTGTAAAATATCTAATAAAAACGCCTTTAAAAAGATTAACATCATGATCCTCTTGTTCAGCCCAGTCACTCAATATTCGATTACTTTCCGTCTTGAGGGACAAGTTCTCCAAAGTCCAGTCAGCTGTTCTTATCGCATCTCCCAGATACCGGTATTCTCCTGTCACATTATATAATTCCATAGCAGAGCCAAGAAAAGTACCGGCATTATAAGTCCATACACTAGTTTTATTTTCAGCACCATCATGAACAGCACCTGTTGCGGGATCATATCTTGTTTCCCGCATCCATTCATACATTTTCTTTGCCCATTCCAGATTATTCAATCCGTCGGTAATTTCACTATCCCCGTATTTAAGCCATCTTCTCACTCCAATTATTGTTGCAGGGCCTGTTGAAGGTACACCAGGCTTACTTTCGGGCTGGTCATTCCATTTAATTCCACCGTTTTCATCGTCCCATCCTTCTAATATCCAACTCCATAAATCACGAGCAGACTCTTCATACCTTGAATCATCCGTCGCTTCAAAAGCACGAAGATGGGCAAGTCCGTGCCAAGCCATATCATCATAAAATGAGTTCTTAAATGTATTCCCGTTTTTCTTCTTAACCCCTTCATAAAAGTCATAAATAATCTGTTTATATTTCTCATCACCAGTTCTCAAATAGGCATCAATTATAACATCAATTCCGTGCGCCTCAGGCCAATAATCATACCGGTTAATATCTCCGGAGAGACTATTATTGAAATGTTTTTCGCCAGTGTTCCAGAAAGCTTTCACAAAATCGGAGGTACTTCTATCCGCAAGATTCGCCCATGATGCATCTACACCACTGAAATCCTCTGCAACAGGTTCAATACGATGAGAGTAATTCGACATATCAACAGTCACCTCAGCCCATTTGTCTTTTAGATTGTGTGAGTATGACCAAACACCATTCCATAGTTGTTGGTCATGATTTACAATCACACTTTCTTTCATTGAGACAGACGCATCAAGGGATTTTTCCAGAAATATATTCACCTTTCCTTCAGTCATTCTGAATTTATATCGTGTTTCATCCCCCCATGGTTCTTTCGAAAAAGAAATAAGACATACTGTTTTCCACTTTCCACGCCCTTCATATTGAAGGTTTATTGGTCTATGCTTTATACAATAGTATAATGAAATATTCGTAACCTCTTTCACGTCAACCGATCTGGAAGAAAGATCAACACGTATCCTGTAAACCCCACTTTTTGCAATTTCCGCATCAGCGCCATTTTCAACCAGCTTATTATTACTTACTGAAAAGGATCGTATATTATTACCTTCAACATTGTCTATAAATTTGAAAGGCAGTCCGGCTGTAAGTTTTGAGAATATGATAAATTCGGTGTCTGTAATCTTTGTAAATTCCATAGACGCTGAAATATTCTCTCCAAATTCAGTTCCTTTGCCGGTCAAGAATAATCTTGAAACCGGTGTATCGCTATCCGGGCGTTTAATGACAATTCTATTTATCTCCTTTGATACCGCAGAGACCGAATTGTAATATGCACGTACCGTCCATTTGATAATACCGCTGGCACCGACCTCAATTCCTGCTTTAGCGGAAATTTCATTAAGCTTGACATGATTAATAGTTACACTATTATTGGCAGCCGCAATGGTATATATTGGATCGGAGGGTATTCCGTTTTCTTTAAAAAACAGGATTTCATACTTTGGAACCACTCCTTTGCTCGCTTCTGCATTCTGCCATTCGAACTTTTCTTTGGACTCTAAATAATCATCAGAAAGCTCGAGTACACTGTTATCAGCAGGTGAAATAAGTTTTCCTACTGCATTTACTACAATTAAATTATCCTTATCTTCTTCAACAGGGTCTGAACATGATAGAAGAACACCTATTACCATAAATGAAGACAAGAAGAAGCAATATAAAATTCTCTTCATAATTATAAAATTTGTTAGTCTTTCAACCTTTAAACAACTCTGATTATTTTCTCTGCGATATGTTCACAAATTTTGATTCTTCAATAAAATATAGATACCTAATCCGATCGATTATAAAGTATGATAAAACACAAGGAAACCGTTCTTTTTATTGATTCACGGAAAATAATAAAACCTCTTATGCTTTCGTAGTCTATTCTTTGAATAACCGTATTCTATTGAAAAAGGTCAGAGAATTCTATATAAAAATCAATGGTTTTAGGTAATCAATAATTTCGAAAACGATGGGCTGTTTTAATCGTCGGATATAAAAAGTGTGCCGGATGAAAAAAATCATCCTTCACACTTTTTCCTCCTAAACAAATGGAAATTACTACAGTTATATTAATCTTCCAAATATTTTTTAATAGCCGTAAACGTCCAATTCCATAAAGCTGATGTAGGGTTGCGTGCCGTTCGGGAAAACGACCGTCAGATAACGTCCGGACAATGGAGAAGGAAGATAAATACTAAAACTATTTCCTCCGGGATATTGCGCTTCAGCAACCGGCGTCATGGAAGACAGGATGGACGGCAGATTGGGGTCATCGGGATTGACAGGGGTTTCCGTCAGATATATTTCCACATCTTTCAGGTAACGCCAATCTTCGCGTTCTGGAGGATAAATAGTAATATAATCAACGGGCAGCGATTGTTTCATATCTACGACCAGGCACTGAGGAAATGACGAACCGACCCTGCTATGCCAACCGGTAGACAGTTTCCCATCAAAAAGAAGGGCAGGTTGACCTCCGCCACCGTCTCCCCAATCATGATTTCCGTTTTTAGCAACGACAGTCCAATCGGTTCGGGGATATTTATACATAAACGGTTTTTCGTATTTTATCCATTCTCTTGCTACCGAATCAATTCCTTTTGGGGGTAAAAATACCGAACGATATTCGAAAGGTTCCCCCGATTTTATATCCGGACAAATTAAAGCCGTTTCTTCCGGTAAGATACGCAGGATCTTTTGTTTATCGGAGAACGTAGTATAACGCACTTCCGAATACACTAAATCGGTTGTCTTCGGATTCCAGGTAATCGTCCCGTTTCTATCATCATCCCGTAGAGCACTGACAATGGTTCGATCTGTAGCACCGACAATATAATTATCTCCATACGATGTACCGGTTACTTCTGCCGGAATAGAAACATTCCCTTCTTCATCGAATGTTTTCACATAAAAGGTGTAGGTGTCTTCACCCAGATCGGGCACATCCACCTGAATAATGTCGGAACTGGAAGCAATATCTATTTTGAGTGTATCTTGATAGTTGTTCCAATAAACTTCAGCACGAACGACACTGGGATCACTTGGCCTAAACCATATCAGCCTAAGTTTATTATAGCCTGCATAGACTTTCAGCGAATCCGGCGCCTGCGGATATTTGTATCCGTTGGGAACTATAAAATCCTTGTAAATGCTGTCCATATCTTTACACGACGATGCATAACCTACAATAAGCGCCATGAATAATAAATATACTATTTTTTTCATCTTAAATTGTTTTATTAGAAAAGACTTACGACATCAGTCTTTTAGTTGTCCCCAAAATGTAAGTTCGGCAATAATCATTTGTCCTCTTGTAGCATCCGTACCATAGGTAGCGAAAGTGGATAATATTTTAAACCGCAAATGCGTTACGGTCTGATGTGGATCAGGAGCCTTTTCTGTCGGAGTCAACTCAAATTCCGTCTTGTTATACCAATAATCTTTATCTTCATCGGTAATGGGCCCCACTTCACGTCCTTCTCCGTAACCTGAAGGTTTAAACTGTTCAAATTCGCCCAACAGATGCCAACTATCATCCCAACTGCCGTCGGGATTCGGATTCATGCTGCCCCATACCTGAAATACCCGGGGTGCAACACTTGAATACAATTCATAATCGGGACGCGGCCATTTTTGAATCCGGCTGATCGACATCTTATGCCCCAAATCAATTGTAAACCATTGCGGTATCGGAGCATTATGCCTTGTGGCAAACATAGCATAAGAGGATTGTTCCGGTCCCAACCATAACTGTTCCATCCGGTATCCATTATTATTATCGACCGGATCATACGTATCCGTAGGCAACATTGCATTTCTGAACTCAGTTTTAGGGAGTTTAATCTCCTCTATCGGCGTCAATGTCTTATAAATCGTATCCGACACATTATTCCATCTATCCCTCAGATAGGCGGCAAAATAAGCTTCTTTCGACTTTAAGCCCCTTCTTGAAAATTTCATTTCCGGCGATTTCGTGTAGAAGGTCTGCATTTCAGCCCATCGTCTTCCAGTTGAAGAAGGAACAAGGGTATCCGCTAACAATACAATGGATAGATCCGCTTTTGAATAATTCTTTTCCATTAACACCACAACACCCCCAAAAGTGGATTCTATATCAAAATTTGTAGTCCGCACGGGAGGAACGAGCGGTTTAATCGTCGCCAAAACCGGAGTGGAAAGTTTTCCATTAACGCCGACACTATATAATTTCACCTCCTGCGAATCCGTATTTCCGAAACCTTCCACAACCAATGTATCGACATATTTCGATGCTTTCGATTCGCAGATTTCCCCATTGCGCGTGTAAACCACTTTTACCCCAAGTAAATTTTCGTCATCTGGAATTTTATACTTAATCACTGCACCGCCCGGCCTACTAAAAGTCGATTCAACCGTCACTTGTGCAGGAGCCGGGGCTGAATCATCGATATGATCGATCCGCCCTTCCTCTTTACATCCATACCAGCAAAGAAAAATCAGCATACTTAAAAAATATATTTTCTTTTTCATAATTATCAGCTATTTAGTCTTTATTCACCATCCGATGTTTTGCACCAGATTCGGATTTTGTTCAATGGTAGAAATAGTAATAGGCCAAAAATAATCCTTCAAGGCAAATTTCTGATCAGCAATCAACACTTTTTGATAATAATCTTCCGGTTTGCTCGCCATAATCTTAAATCCGTAAATACCTTTTTCATATTCGGCAGGAGCTTCCTTCCAACGTCGTAAATCCCAAAAACGTTGTCCTTCAAAGGAGAGTTCAATCAACCGTTCACGATGAATAATCTGCCTCAGCCCATCCTGGGTAGTATATTTTCTCGGGCTGTTACTATATTCGTCCCAAGCTTTTTTCACTTCCGGAAGGCCGGCTCTCGAACGTACTTTATCGATAAAGTAAAACATTTCGCTACTATGTTCCCCATCAGGTCCTTCCGCTTCATTGATTGCTTCAGCATAAAGCAGATACAAATCTGCCAGCCGCATCATAGGCCATGGATATATAACACAATCGTAAGATGTTTCTCCTGTTTGCCTGTTTTGATAATGGATCAATTTCTTGGGATAATAACCGGTCACGGGGCCCCAATCATATCCTTTTTTTTGTTGTGCTCCTCCGATGCGGCATGCAACCCAAAATAAATCACCCGGAAGAGGATTGTTAACCTCCGGTTTTTGTCCGTACCATATACCGCCATCAAAACCCAACCAAGCATAGAATCGTGGCTCTCGGTTGAAGTTGAGCTGGGCAGTCGTATACCCCTTACGGATATACCAGCGCTCTGCATCGCTTCCCTCACGCAGGCTATACGGATCGACACCAACCCATTCCTTATCATTTCCAATAGGTATTCCATGGCGGGTATAAAACATTTCTGCTATTTTTAAAGGAGGCTGAAGATTATTCCATAAACCAGCCATATCGGGATATTGATCAGCCTGAAGATTGGGTGAAGAAGCTATTTGTAAATTGATATTTGCTTGTTTAACAGTATGGGTGTTCGCCCAAATAATTTCACTGTTCCATTTTTCCGTAAAGGCATTTCTCAAATCCAATTCTCTAAAGATGGTATCACTAAGGCTCACACGGCTTTGGTGAGTATATAACTCCATATTCGCCTCGTTACAAAGATCGATTGCTTCCCGGCATGCAACCATGGCAGAATCCCAACGTGCAGTTATTTCCTCAGGGGTTTTATCCGTCTTAAACAGCTTCGTTCCTCTCTTATCGGCTAAGGTCTCCTGATCTTTATTATTATTAAAAAGAGGACTCGCCGCGTATACCATAATTTTTGCTTTTATTGCCGCAGCAATCGGTTTGGTTATTCGTCCCAGTTCGTCCCGGCTTTGTACCTTTAACGGAAGATCGGGAATAGCTTCATTCAGAAGTTGGATCACGTAATCGTAGCATTCATCGATCGGGTCCCGAAAAACCCGCACCTCTTCCACACTTGCGTTGATCGATAAATTCTCTTTCACCAAAGGTATCGGGCCCCATTTACGCATCAGGTGAAAATGATAATAAGCCTTCAGAAACTTCGCTTCAGCTATCCATTGTAATTTCTCCCATTCGGGTAAATCCGGAACTTTTTCTGCATTTTCAATCAAAATATTACAGCACCGGATTCCTTCGTAAATGCCTCCCCAATCATCCCCATAAGGCGATGAAGCGTTTTGAAATCCGCGGGCTACATTGAACATGGTCCCTCCCCAAACGCCATTACTCTCACGCCGATCATAGATAGACCAGAATTCATCCCCGGACACATACCCATGATCTTTATCCAAATCCCCATCCGAAGTCAAAAATCCATAGCAGGTATATAAATACCGGATAGCGGTCGAACGCAATGTAAAAGCGCTTTCCAACGTTGCCATCCCGTCATCGGGAACGATATCCAGATAATCATTGCAGGAAGGATAAGCCAAAGCAAAGACAATCATCAGGCATACGCCCCATTTCTTTTTTATTGTTCTTATAAAGTTTGTCATCATATGATATTATTGATTGATCTTGTTAATTGAATGTTAAGTTTAAACCGACATTGAATACTCTCTGGATCGGATAGCCCAATCCGTTACCACCCATTTCCACATCCCATAATTTGAATTTACTAAATTGTAGTAAGTTTGTTCCGCTAACATACACTCTAAACTGATTGAGATGAAGTTTTTTCTGCCATTCTCCGGGAATCGTATAACCGATTTCGACCTGTTTCAGACGAAGAAAAGACCCATCGCGCATAAACCAGGTACTGGTTTGTGTATTATTCGCATTTACATTTGCACTTAACCTCGGCCAGAATGCATATAGATTTTGATTATCTTCCGACCAATGACTATCCGCAATAACTTTTAGAAGCTGCGTTTGATGTGCAAACGGGGAAACGCCTATAAATTTGCCGCTATTATCAAAGCCTGCGGTATTTATCCAAAATGATTCATTTGCCAATCCTTGGAAAAAGACGGAAGCGTCAAATCCTTTATAACCGGCAGAGAACCCGAATCCATACACAATTTCCGGAGAAGTAGGATTTCCGATGGGAACCATGTCGGCCGACGTAATCTGTCCGTCGCGATTCACATCGGTATATTTAATGTCGCCTCCTCCGTATTCTCCCCCAAACATTTGCGGGGGAGAATTACGCGCTTCAGCGTCATCCATAAATAAGCGCTCCGCAATATAGCCCCAGTTTTGTGAAAGAGATTGTCCTACATGTGAGCGCCAGTATTCATTGTATTCAGGCTCCTCATAAACTTTGAATTTGCTGGTAGAATAAGTAAAGTTGGCACGAGCGGATGTCCAGAAATTCTTATTCCATATCTGTTGATAATCCGCTTGAATATCCACCCCATGAGCGGATGCTTCTCCTATATTCGACCTCACGGAAGCCTGTAATCCCATGGAAGAAGGTATCGCAGCCCGCGTCATAAGAATATCCCGGCGATGTTCCGTAAAATATTCTGCAATCACATTCATCTTATTCCAAAGGCCGAGTTCAACAGCATAATTTTGCTTGGTAGAAGTCTCCCAAGTAATCGCGTCATTTGCATAGCGGTTTATTCGAACGCCATCTCCTCCTTTATCCATATTTTCACCGAAATGCGCCCCTCTGTTACCGTCATTCATATTCACTTGAGACAAGTAAAAGAAGCGGTCGTTACGGTCTCCGATCTGATCATTTCCGACCAAGCCATAAGAATAACGAAGTTTCAAATTATTTACGACCGGCTTCATTTTTTTCCAAAACGCTTCGTTCGAAACGAGCCAGGCAACACCGGCCGAAGGGAAAAAACCCCAACGATGATTGGTTGCAAAACGCTCCGAACCGTTATAGCCGAAATTATATTCAAAAAAGTAACGACTATCGAATGAATAAGTGGCACGTCCGGCTAAACCGACATTTCGGGAAGGCAGAGATAACTGCAGATTGCCTTGATTGGCTGAAAGCCCTTCACGCGTAGTGAACACCAATAATCCGCTAACGCTATGCAGCCCGAAAGTATTGTTATAACCGAGTCTCGATTCGGTATAAGTTGTCGACTCTACCGTTTTGGGACTTTCATTATACCCGAGGTATTCCGTTCCGTTTTCGTTAAAGCGTTCCAAATGGTATTCCCCTGTAAAACTATCATAATTACCCCGCAATTGATACCAATAAGGATTGTATGACCTGTTTACACTATATTCCGCCAACCGTGAAATATTCATCATAACCATGAGGTTAAGCCCTTTTGTGATGAAGTCGAGGTCTTGATTAAGCTCTACCATTGCCAACATTTGAGAACGGGACCGGTCCTGATATCCTCTCACCATTTCGGCATAGGGGTTCGTATAATTTCCCTGATAATTACCGAACATAATGTGTTTAACATATTTGAAATCTTCATCGATAGGATAATAAGCAGGAAACAAAACCGGGTTGGAATGCATCACTCTATAATATACATCTTGCCCACTTCCAATTGGGCCTGTATAATCATCGAAATTACCGGTAAGGCGGACACTCAATTCGGTCTTTTTCGTAATATCGATATCTACGTTCGCACGCAAAGTATAATTTTTGAAATCGATATTATTATTGAAACTATTCCTTTTATCTACTTTCAGTATTCCATTGTCTTTTGTAAATGCAGTGGAAACATAATATCTTGCAATATTGCCGCCGCCGGTAACGCTGAGATTCGCACGTTGGCTTGTTGCATAGTCATTGAATAACATATTATACCAGTCGTTAGCCGGATAAATATACGGACTTGATCCGGGCTTCATGGTATTTTCAATCTTATCCTGACTATAGGGCAAATCGCCGATCGGATTCCGTGTGAGAACCGCCTCATTGTGCAATTTCATATAGGTGACCGGATCGGCAAGTTCAATATTGCTTGTAGGTGTGGATAATGAATTTTCCAAACGGAAAGAAATTTTCGCCGGACCTTCAACTCCCCTTTTTGTGGTAACCAATATTACGCCATTCGCTCCTCTGGCGCCATACAACGCCGTTGCCGTAGCATCTTTCATAATTGAAAAACTGGCAATGTCATCCGGTTGTAGCCGGGCAAGGTCGGTTGCCGTCAATTCAATATTATCTATTAATATTAACGGATTTGTGTTGGCTCCAAAAGTAGTGATGCCTCGTACGAAAAAATCAGCATTATCGCGCCCAGGTTCCCCGCTGCGTTGATAAGCTATTATTCCGGCCATATTCCCTGCTAAAGCCGTGGTCAAATTACTTGAAGGAACCTTAAGATCCCCCGGATTTACCGTCGTTATAGCTCCGATCACACTTTCTTTTTTCTGTTTACCGAAAGCGACCACCGTCACTTCATCCAATTCACTGGCGGCAGGCTTCATTGGCACATTCAAATAAGTTTGATTTTTCACCTCAATCGTTTGAGATTCCATGCCGATAAAAGAAAAGACCAGTTTATCGGTAGGCAAAACACGTATTTCAAACGTACCATCCACATCAGTCGTAACTCCTCTTGTGGATTTCTCTATAAGAATGCTTACACCCGGCAAAGGTTCACCGGTCTCAGCTTCTATGACCTTTCCTTTTATTTGAATCTGTTGTGCTGACAGATATAAAGGAAAGAAAATAACAATGCATAATAAAAGATTCAATTTTCTTTTCATTTCATTTGTTCATTTCTTTTGGATTAATAATTTTCTATTTTTATTTTATAGTTACAGGATAAACATCTCTATAGATTTTTTCATCACAACCTGTTGATGGGTTTCATTTTTCCCCTCCAGATCAGGCAACAAGGGATGATCTTTCAGGATAGTTTCAACCACTGCTTTCAGCAATGACAATACACGCACGGCAAAATCGATGGAGTGATGAATATAGCTGCATTTCCGTCGTTGAACGGAGATGAGCCTGCGATTCATGGATAAAAAAAGGAGAGCGGCGACGGAAGCCTCTCTAGAATTCCGGGATAATAAAAGAAGACTTCCGGAAGCTTCCCTTGAAGACAAAGGTAATCTCCGGAGACATCCTCTCCTGCCGTTAAAAAAACAATAGCACAAATATTTGTTGAAGAAATAATTCAGGAATAATATGCAAGCGGTAAGGTACGCAAAAGATAAGGTAAAAAGATAGAAGAAAAATATTACGTTAATATATGTAAATACCCCCCCCCCCCGTTATTTTAACCTTCGTTAACTGCGTCAACGGTCGGAGTTGAGAAAATATTATGTCTGTTCCTTGTATCATATTTTAATGGCAATAAAATTACATTGTCAAAACTTTGCAAATGTAGAGGAATCCATTGCGACAACAACTATAATTATTGATATTAAAACTAATATTTTTGACATTTAACATTGGAAAGAGGAAAAGCGAAAAGGCCAAGACAAAAGGCACGAAGATTACAGGGATAATCCTCAAAACATATCTATAATCCGACAAAATTAGAGTATGAAGCAGCATGATGACAGATTATGATTTAGCTAAAAAAGGTGCAACATCATGACGTTGCACCTTTTATTATTCAAATCTGCTGCACATATTAAATGATCAATGAACGAACGAACTCTTTGACTCAATACTAAAATCCGATTAATTAGTATTGATTCCGCGATATTCCGCTTCCTCGAAAGCCCAAGCCATGAAATTTCCGAAAATATGGGAATTATAGACCGTCGTCGCATACACGCCGGTTCCATAACCCGTATTGGGAACAGGGTTATATGATTCATCCACTCCAAAGGGATAAGCATTCGTATTGGTGCGGTCACCTTTAATATCCCCCGAATTAGCTAAAAATCCTCCGTCCCCGGCAAACACAAGGTTATATTCCCGATGACGGAACAAAGTTAATTCGGTATAAGAAGTTGTTGCCCCCACCCTGTTGGCATAGGTGTAAGCATATACTTTATCCGCAGGGATACCCGCATACGTTGTAGTAGCGGAGTAATCCTCTCCCCATGCTTTTCCCCGATAATCTCCAAAAGGCCCATGGGTGAGCGGATCGTCGATATCCGCCAATGCATAGGCAGCTCCTCCCTGGTTACGCAATACATAAGTAATACCGGCCCCCGGGAATACAAGGGAGAAGAGATTGAGAGGCGAATCATTTTCAATGAAAGCAAAGACTATTCCTCCGTCTTGAAGATACTGAAATAAAATAGCAGCCCTACCGGCATCTAGAGTATAATTATATCCGATTACCACGATATCCGGCTTTGCATTGATGGCTGTTGTAAGCGTCGAGGTATTCGAACTACTTAGAGCCGTATAGTAAATCTCCTCAACTTTGACAATACTGTTTTCCAGTAGCCCGAAGTTGGCGGCGGCTTCCATCATTCCGCGGGAAGAACCTCCCTCCAGGTAATATCCATGATTATTTACCGTTCCCAAACATAAAATGTTTTTAGCGGAAAAGGCCGGCTGAATACGCGTCTGGCAGGTCGTTTGGTCATAATTATTGGCGGAAATGGTTAAAGCTTTGGGGTTCTGGTTATTTACCGTTCCCGCGCCCTGAAGGGTAACTTGCTGCCGGAGGGCGGTAATCGTCCCCGTGCCACTGAAGGAAATTCCATCTACTGTATTCGTACTCAACTCGTAATCATATCCGAATACCGATTTATCGGCGCTCACGAGGGTCAAGGTAATGGTGTGCCCGGCATTCAACGTGAGATTATCGGTATATACTCCGTTAACCTTTACCGAATTACAGTCGATATAGAAATTTCCCCGGAGGAAATTCTGCACTACTTTTACCCGTATGGTGAACGAACCCGCCTGGATGGAAAAGTACTCTTCCAGGTAAGCCTGCGTATCGTTTATATTGTTAGCCGTAACGTTAATGACCTTATTATTATAATCCAAATCGGCCATAAAATGGGCCTGTGATGTATTTTCCCACTGAATGGCAACATCCTCTGCCGGCAGATTGGTCTCGAAAGTGATGGCGCCCGCGCTCCCGGCGGTGTGGCTAAGGGTAACTTCCCTTCGGTCGATTCCGAAGTAATACTTACCCTCGACATGCATTTCGAGAATGGATTCATCCCATGGAATGACATTCGTGACGATATTCGAAGGAATGGAATTCAATGCATCCTCAGGATTCGTAAAACCGGGTCCGGTTACGTCCTTTACATTCATCCGGTAACGGTGGTTACGGAGAATATCCAGATAGTTAAGAATTTTTCCGTCATTATCATATACGGCGAAATCGATTCGATAGTAGGAAACATCCGTCGTGTTGCCTGCGCCGTAATAACCTCCGATTACGATACACGGAGCATTGTCCATGTCGGTTCCCTTATTGGCTTCCGGAAGATATATTTCGCGAATATAACTATCGGCAGCCGTTGTCAATTCATACACCAGGGGAGCGGTGTCGGCATTAGGCGTTGCGTCCGCCGGAATGGTCGGCGCCGTCACGCTTCCGTTGGAATACACCGCTTTGTCAGGAGCCATATGTCCCTTATCGAGGGTACGGTACACCCTCACACTCTTCAGCTTAAAATTAGCCAATCCCAAAACAGATTCGGAGGTTTCGGGAGTATCTTCGAAATTTAACCCGATATCTACCCGTGCTATGGCGCGAAGTAAACGAATCGTTTGTTCGGGAGTGTTTTCTTTCACCTCGATCGGTTCATCAATTTCGCCCCACATGGGGAAAGGGGTGAAATCATCCGAACTTGCAGCATTCCATTTACCATGATTTTCAAAGATGATTTCCTTCAAGACATCTTCCTTTGTTTTTCCTTCGGATACGGGCATGGGAACCGCAGAATTCGCCACGATGACAATTCGGTATTTCACGGCGTCTTGGCTTCGAACCAGTTTAACGGTCAGATTATTGCCGGTTCGTTCGGTAATGGGGGCGATATAGTCGAAAACTTCCGAATTATCAGCCTCTACTTTAAAAACCATAACGTAAAGTCCGTCGTTTCCTATGGCGCTTTCATGGGCTCCGGAGATAGCCCGGAGAGGGATAGCGTTTACCGGCACCTTTAAGTAAATCTTCATATATCCTTCTGTAACCGTCTTATCCGGATCGGTTCCGGGAAACAGTTCATCATGGGTACATGAAAAAAAATTGCCGGATACTGCCGATAAGAGTAAAAAACACAGGAGCCTTTCTATATATAAATTTATTTTCATCTTAAATTGCAATAATTACATTCCGAGTTCCAAATCATTGATCACCCAACCGTTGATAATTATCGTATTCTGCATCCAAAGGTTCTCCTCCGCGTCCAGAAACAAGGTGATCACATATTCATCCTGCCGGTCTAAATATTCCTGTAAACTCCACGCCTGCTTATGCCCTTCCATTTCCGTAAGCGACAAAAACCAGGGCAGATTCAAACGAATGATTTCTTTGCCGTTTTTCTTACCGGAAATCACAAGCCGGGGATTATGGGATTCTATCAAGCGGGAAGTATTCAGTTCTACCACAGCAGCACGGTCGATTTCTTCCGGAGGCAGTGTTTCGGAAGCGTCGGGCAATACATTGGCGGCATAATAGGGCCGGTAGGTGATGGCTTCATCGGGAAGGATGCCGTAATCATAATTAATGTGTCCATTGCCGGCGTCATCGATAATGCTGAAAACATAGTCCTCCACATCGAGGGCAGTTCCACCCGAATAAGGAAGCAACACAACCCTCAACCTACGGGTTACTTTTTTCAAATCGATCGTAACCGGGTGTATTCCTTCCACATTATTTATATTCACTTCGGTTACGCCTACGAGTAAATTATTCAACTCTTGTTGCTGAATACCGGATTCCCTTTTCAAATAATAACTCAGGTCATCCAGAAAAGATGTTCCAACCGTCAGTCGGGGTATATTGAAATAAGCTTTATCCTCTTTTATGTCGGTACTCTGCGCCCATGCTACAAACCGATAGTTTCCCGCTTTCAAATCGTCTGTTTGCATTTGGAATCCGTCGGAAAGCCGATTTTCTTCACTTACGTGTTTTGCGACCAGCAATCCGTCTTCATCGAATACATACAGGGCCACTTGATCAGCCTGCTGTTCAAAAGCATTGGACGAAAGCATATTGTAACTATAATTAAAACTCACATCGACCCGGCAATCCACAATTTTATCATCAATACACGACGGGATTGCCAATACAACAGCTAAAAATAGTAATACAGGCCGACACGTTATTTTTCGGGTCCGATCCATAGCGAATATTTTTTTGTTTTATCCTTCTTTTTTTAACCGGCAAGAACAAAAAGAAGAGTGGAGCATGAATAACTCCTTGTGGAATGCAAGCTCCACTCTTTCCCGGCAAACAAAAGATCAGAATTTAATATCGATTGTATTAATAATCCACGGATTAACCGTTACGCTTACTTGAATGTACGCTTCTTCCTTATCAATAGGGGGATTACCCGGTTCTCCGGGTTGGCTCGGATCTACCGTACCTCCGCCGGGAACATCCTCTCCCAAGTCGCTAATAGAAGAAATTTTGAGTTTATAAACCGAATTGCGGAACACGCCGTAATAATCCGATCCGTTATATTGATGAGTGGTGTTCGGATCGAGAATAAAATACGTATAGTACATCACTCCGTTCTCATAAACTTGAATTCCAAGGCCGCGCAATTGAGGTATGCTATAGGTGGAGAGATCGACACCTGAAAAATCAGGAAGCGCATTTATTATAGTTAAAGTTGCATAGACTTGCTCCCTATACTTGTAGAAAGTAGGCGCATTAGCCCCGCTTATCTTAGCCTGCACCTTATAAATCACTCCGGTCGTTTCCCCCCGTCCGGATGTAATCTTGTTGGAAGCGCCGTAAAACGACAAGGTCGGACGGTTCTCCGTAGTATAAACAGGCCCTAGACCGTACGTGATTGTCGGACTATCCTTGGTTAAATCCGTCATTGCAGTAACATTTCCGGTACCGGCATCTTTTGTCAATTGGGTATAAGTACTGATGTTATTAAAATACTGATCGGAAACCAACTCCGTACCGCCGGGAAACAGCGGGGTGGATAACACATTGTCATCCGCCAAAGGATTAAGGGCTCCATTGGGATTGGCGCTATTCCATTGTTGAAGCAGATTAAACTGTTTATTTCCGTTCAAAAGTACAAAGCCGGTAATATCTACCGCATCGAGCAAAGATGTCTTGGCCGTAAGGTCGGTAATCACCGGAGCATTGGCGGTATAACCGGTCGGATCCTCGATTTTCGCAGCAACACGATCCACATAAATCGTCGCTTGGGCGGGATTGTTAACCGTGTTGGCGGCCGAAACGGTTGTTTGGACACCGGCATGAACCGTATTCGGATTGTGTTGGTTAACCATAAAAAATTTGCCGCTTTTATATCCGGGGGAGGCCTCTTGAGCCGTAACGCCGGAAATAACTCGATCAATGTTCGTTGTCGCAGCTAAATCGGCCGTAGCGATCGGACAATTCACCAGTGCATACACGTAGTATGTCCCCAGTGATATCTGAAACTTATCCGTTGTCCCCGATGATATACTGGGTGTTGCAACATGCTGGATAACACCGGCGCTATTGGCGAATACCACCGTCACATCATCAATGACGCTTTCCGCCGGAAGTCCGGGTTCGGTAGGAGTTCCGGTCGTTCGAGCGCCCGGAGGGTTACTTACTGTCAGGGTTATATATCCCTGCAACGCTTCGTTGGAATCCGTTTGTTTCAGATCCTCTTTGCTGCATGCCGAAAGGACGAATAATGTCGCTAAGGCTGCCAAAAAAAAGTAATTGCTGATTTTCATAACGTAAAAAATTTTAATGTAATATACCTGTTAATTATATAGTATTAAAAAACTTATATTGTCATACGGTCTTTCATTGATGGAAATGCTCCATTATTCTTTTATCAAATACGTAACCTTGTATTCGGTGCGTCTCAACAGGGGGAAAATATCCTTTTTCAATATCCGGTATACCCGCCCTCCATCAAGTTCCGTCAAGCGTTTTTTTCGCCACTCAGAGTTTTCGTTACGATGAATGATACCGATTATTTCGTCTTTGCGAAAGACATTCTCCTGTTCGACCAATCGGGCAAATCCGTCCCAATCTTCGGCGACATGAGCGATGAGAAGCTGCCCGGGCGATAAATTCAAGTCGAAAAAAACAGAAATATAATCTGCCAGCGCCTGCGCCCTCTCGCGGGACAATTTTTCGTTAAGAGCATAAGATCCATCAAGGGAAGCATAGCCGGTGAGTGCAATCTCAATAATTTGAGCATGATCGATTTTTTCAATTTGACGGATGGATGCGTTTATTTTAGCTAATTCATATTTATTCCTCCCGAAATTAATATCCAGCATCGAACTCCCTACAGGAAAATCGATATATGCCTTACCCGCTTTTTCCACCCGTTTTTCGGACTTCATCTTTACGGCCGCTTCTTCCGGTACCGGAGACACGGCCACCGGTTCATCGGCAATAACCAACGTTCCCAATTCGATAATTTCCCGGGAGAAATCGCCGCATTTCCACACGGTTTGTTCAACATAAAGATTTGCATTCTTCATCCACTCGCGGTAGGATAGCTGTGTATCGAAAGGAGAAACAATATTTCTTTCCTTTCCCGTGTTTATCAGGAAGGGTTTGTCGGCTGCCGTTTTATGCCCGTGCAAGGCTATCCACCGGTCGTAGGTTCGTCGGCGATCCGTTCCGTTGATAACGACAGGTTGGAAGTAATAAAGGCTGTCTCCGTTTTTCAGGAAGGGATTCAGGAAAACGGACTGGCAACTTGCGATGAGGATTGTGTTTACCGAAACGGTATAATCTGCATTTACGTACGGGCCGTTCTTTTCAAGCACATCAAGTTGAATATCGACGGCTTTATGCTGTTGGGCTGTAGCAATACTTCCCAGGGATACAAGCATGAGGAGTATTATATTGATTTTTTTCATAACCGGTATTATTTAATAATATATATTAAAGAAACAGCGAGTTTAGTCGGTCCGAAATAATGCTTGTCGTTGTCGTATAATTCTTTGGTGCATGTATTGCATTGACGGCTATAAGCCGTATAATCGAAATACACATAACCAAGTCCCAGTGTAGCTTCAAGATTCCATCGGGGGGACAGATACCATTGATATCCATAACCGATACCGGCTCCATATAGATTTCCCTGATATCTGGTTGATTCGTTTTTTTTTGGAAGTGAGGAACGGAAAATGGATTCCTCCTGCATTATATCGGGCATAAAGTCCATGGATTCCCAAAAAGTGCCCGTTGAAAGGTTCGCAAAACCAGCACCGAATCTCCGGCTGCACCAACAGATGTTTGAACTTCTTATTTCCCCTGAATGTCCATGGATTATAGTTAACCGAAAAATCCATCGTATATTGTCGTCCCGTCTTAAACTCCAGTCCGAGGTTGAGCGTGGAGGTGAGATCGTACAACAAATTTGTTTTTAGTCCCATACTTGCCGATGGAAATGGCACATTGTCTGTTGTAACGGACTGCTCATCTAAATCGGCAAAACCGAGAAATAAGAATAATAGGATAAATATACAAGTTTTCATAAAGTATATTTGTTGATGTCATGTAAAAAAATTCAGCGGCTTTGGAAAATATGCCACTGGCCCTTAATTCTAAAATGATTCCTTAAAAAGGAACTGAAATAGGATGTCAAAGATCAAAACGGATAGCAGAAAAGTCAATAATATTTACAAACAATTGACTAAAAATTGCTAATATTTCAATATTGCAAAGGAAACGTATCTTTATCTTAAAACCTAATTTTATCTAGTCAACAACAGTTAAAAGGGACATTTCGCCCATATTTAGATACTAAAACAGACATTTTTACGGTTTAAAATGAATGGGAATAATCTCTTTGATTAGTTTGACGGTGTTTTTAATGATAAAAACTGTAAAATCGAGGGCGCCACTGAAAGCGGCACCCTCGATTTTACAAAGAATGAATAATGCGGGGATAACCCCACGTCAAAACTCCGGAACTTCGGATATGGAAGAAGTTTTTCCGAACGGCCACTACAGTTGTTGTGTGGATACTTCTAAATCCTTCGCAACACGCATCCATAAAAGTAAACAGGTAATAATAGTCACCCTGCTTAGAACTAGATGAAGGCACATAAGCCATGCCGTTAATTTTTTGGTCGCCCTCTATTTATCCGAATCAATACTCGTCTTGCGTATGATTAATCTTGAAAAGTTTCACAACTTCAACGACGACAATCGGAACAAGCGATAATCCTATTACATACAACCAATGGGTCGTATCCATCGCCGCCAGCTTAAAGACATCCCTCAATGCGGGAACCAACAGCACAACCAACATGATGGCTGCCGAAGCCAATATAGCCGCGATGAGCGGTTTGTTGCTGAAAATACTGGTTTTAAAAGACGATTGCCGGTTGGAATGCAAGTTCCGCACATGGAATAATTGCGAAAGAGCCAATACGGCAAAAGCCATCGTTTGCCCCAACATATTTCCACCATCGTGATATCCGAGTAAATAAGCAAATAACGAAATCAAACCGATCGTCATTCCCTGATAAAAGATTCGCCACGTCATCCCTTTGGTGAAAAATCCTTTTTGAGGATCACGCGGACGGCGCGTCATGATATCTTTTTCGGCCGGATCCATACTGAGGGCCAATGCCGGAAGACTATCCGTAACGAGATTCACCCATAAAATCATGATCGGCGTGAGCGGATTACCCAAATTAAAAAGTGAAGCGATAAGAATAAGTAAAACTTCCCCCACATTCGCCGAAAGCAGGAACTGAATTACTTTAAGAATATTATCATAAATACGCCGTCCTTCTTCTACAGCCCCCACAATGGTTGCAAAGTTATCGTCGGTAAGAATTACGTCCGAAGCATCCTTCGCGACCTCCGTTCCCACAATGCCCATAGATACGCCGATATCGGCCTGCTTCAAGGCGGGAGCATCGTTCACTCCGTCGCCCGTCATGGCAACGATGTCGCCATGAGACTGCCAGGCTTGCACGATACGCACCTTATGTTCCGGCGCTACACGGGCATAGACCGAATATTCTTCCACATCGCGATAAAGTTCCTCATCGGACATTTCCTGAAGAGTCGTGCCGACAATAGCTTTATCTCCATGTTGATAAATTCCTATTTCGTCGGCAATGGCTACGGCCGTTACCTTATGGTCACCGGTAATCATTACCGGACGAATACCGGCGGTTTTACAGGTTTTCACCGCCTCCAATACTTCAGGACGCGCCGGGTCGATCATTCCGAGGAGTCCGACAAAAACCAAATCACGTTCCACGGTTTCCGAATTAACCGTTTCCGGCATCTCCTTTATATTGCGGTAAGCTGTTGAAAGGACTCTTAAAGCCGATTTAGCCATACGTTCATTTTCCTCGCGAATAGTGGCAATATCTTCCTCTGTTATTTCACGCACCTTGCCATGCATTTGGATATGGGTAGTAACAGCCAGCACTTCATCCAAACCACCCTTCACATTAATGCGATAAGTCCCGTCTTCCATCCGGTTGATGGTCGCCATACGTTTTCTCTCCGAATCGAAAGGCACCTCGTTCGCACGCGGATAGGCCTTTTCCAATTCATTTTTATTCATACCGAGCGCAAGAGCCACATCTACGATAGCCGTTTCGGTAGGATCGCCGGCATTTTGATGTTTTCCATCGGGTAACATCTTCAGATGCGCATCGGTGCACAATACCGAAGCATGAAGCAATAACTTCTCATCCTCATCCAGCTCTTCGGGAAGAGGAGGATTCTTGAAGTCCACCCGGTTACCGCCGGTCCATCCTTCTACTACCGTCATTTTATTCTGTGTGAGCGTTCCGGTTTTGTCCGAACAGATAACCGTCGTACTTCCTAACGTTTCGACAGAAGGCAATGTCCGCACAATCGCATTCAATTTCACCAATCTCTGTACGCCAATGGCCAGCACGATGGTCGAAACGATTTGCAATCCTTCCGGAATAGCAGCAACGGCCAAACTAACAGCCATCATAAACATCTCGAGCCAATCATTTCCGTATAGAATCCCGACGATGAATATCACCGCACAGATAGCCAACGCTACATATCCCAGTATTTTTCCGAGTTGCTCCAACCGTTTGGTCATCGGAGTTTCCGTTTGTTCGGTATTTTGGAGCATATGGGCAATCTTTCCCACCTCCGTTTCCATTCCGGTACCGACCACGACACCTTTGCCCCGGCCGTAAGTGACTATACTGGTCGAGAAGGCCATATTTTCGCGATCGCCGATAGCAATATCGGAACTTTCGAGAGGCGCGGTACTTTTCTCTACAGGAACCGATTCTCCGGTAAGGGCGGACTCCTGAATCTTCAAGTTGTGCGCATTCACCAACCGCATGTCAGCGGGGATAATATCCCCCGTATCCAATACGACCATATCTCCGGGAACAATTTCGGTAGAAACCACTTCGGTGACTTCGCCGTCGCGAAGCACCTTCGAATGCGGCGCACTCATTTTATTTAATGCTTCCAATGATGATTGAGCCTTTCTTTCTTCTACTACACCGATAACGGCATTAATAAGCAGAATAGCAAGAATGATAAAGGTTTCTGTTAATCCTTCACCCTCCAGCACCCCGATGACTCCCGAGATGATAGCGGCTATAAGTAAAATGACCACCATACTGCTCTTAAACTGTTCAAAGAACATGGTTGCCAAAGATTTTTGTTTTGTCGATTCCAATTGATTAGGACCTACTTCCTCCAGTTTTTGCTTCGCTTCGGCGGAGGACAAGCCTGTGTCGGAGGAAACACTGAAACTTTTCAGCGTATCCTCGACAGATTGATTATAAAAATGCTTCATTATTTATCGATCTTTTATTTTGAATGTAAGTGGTTTTTGAATGTTGAAATAATTAAAAAACGGAAGGTTGGCAGTTAACTCCGGGGTCTACTCCGGAAAGCCATAATTGTTTAAATGTCCAGCATGGAGGGAACTTCACTTCCGCGAAAACCCGTTCAAGTATACAATGAATAGCCGTAATAGTATCTGTTATTGGCATCTTTTCTTATTAATTGAAGATAATAAAACAACAAATAAAAACGGAAATTGTTTTAAGTGGAATAAAGAAAGGCAAATACACGACTCCCGTTTTTTATGTTATAGAACATCATCTCAAAATTTTATCCTATCATCTATTTTTTGTAAATTGCGCCGTTCTTTTAAGACATTGCAAACGATTGCGACTTTGCCTATATAAACGATATGCCAAAGTCGTTTTAATTATAGAGAAATATCAATTATAAATAGTTATTCTAATCATGAAAGTGTATAAAACGAATGAAATCAAGAACATTGCCATCATAGGCAATGCCGGATCAGGAAAGACCACTCTTGCGGAAGCGATGCTTTTCGAGAGTGGTCTGATAAAACGACGCGGAACGGTAGACGCGAAGAATACCGTGAGTGACTATTTTCCTGTGGAAAAAGAGTACGGATACTCGGTCTTTTCTACTGTATTTTCATATGAGTGGAAAGATAAAATGATGAATTTCATCGACTGTCCGGGATCCGATGACTTTATAGGAGGAGTCATATCTTCTTTAAATGTTACCGATGCCGCAGTAATGGTTATCAATGCGGCCAATGGAGTTGAGGTAGGCACCATCAATCAATTCCAATACACCGACAAGCTACACAAGCCCGTCGTTATTGTTATCAATCAATTGGATAATGAAAGAGCGGATTATGACAATACTCTTTCTTCCCTGCATGAACAATATGGTAACAAAGTTGTACCGGTACAATATCCCATCGGAGTAGGATTATCTTTCGATGGCATCGTTGATGTACTCAAACAAAAACTCTATAAATGGACTCCGGATGCTACCACTCCCGAAATATTGGACATTCCCGAGAGTGAAAAAGAACGCGCGGAAGAATATTACCGGATATTACTGGAAGCAGCCGCTGAAAACGACGAAGGATTGATGGAAAAATACTTCGATCAGGGAACCCTTACCGAAGAAGAAATGAGAGAAGGCATTCAGAAAGGAATGATCGACCGTAGCCTCTTCCCGCTGTTCTGCACGTCCGGTGAAAAAAACAGGGCGGTACACCGGCTGATGAATTTCCTCTGTCTGGTCGCTCCTTCCCCCGATCAAGTACCGGCTCCCGTAAACACGGACGGCGAAGAAGTGAAACCCGATGCTTCGGGCCCCACGAGCTTGTTCTTTTTCAAAACCACGGTGGAATCTCATATTGGCGAAGTCTCGTACTTTAAAGTGATGTCGGGCACGGTAAAAGAAGGCGATGACCTGACGAATGCCGACAGGCACTCGAAAGAAAGACTGGCGCAAATATATACCGTAGCCGGACAAATCCGCAACAAGGCGGAGGAATTACAGGCCGGCAGCATCGGCGCGGCCGTGAAGCTGAAAGATGTACGCACACACAATACGCTAAACGAAAAAGGCGTGGAGCAGCGATTCGATTTTATCCGTTATCCCGAACCGCGTTATCGCAGGGCCATCAAACCGGTAAACGAAGCCTATGCCGAAAAGCTCAACGAAGCCCTCACGCGAATGAAGGGCGAGGATCCTACGTGGATTGTGGAAATATCGAAAGAACTGAAGCAAACCATCGTTTCGGGACAGGGCGAGTTCCACCTGAGGACCCTGAAATGGCGCCTGGAAAACAACGACAAGATTGATATCGTATTTTCCGAACCCAAGATTCCTTATCGGGAAACGATTACCAAAGCCGCCCGGGCCGATTACCGTCATAAGAAACAATCGGGAGGCGCCGGACAGTTCGGCGAAGTCCATCTCATTGTCGAACCTTATACCGAAGGAATGGCTTTGCAGGATGTATACCGTTTTAACGGACAGGAATTTAAAATACAAAACCGCGACACCCAGGAAATCAAGTTGGACTGGGGCGGAAAATTGGTTTTTGTGAACAGTATTGTCGGAGGCGCTATCGACGCCCGTTTCCTGCCCGCCATCCTCAAAGGCATCATGGCTCGCATGGAACAAGGGCCCCTCACCGGTTCATACGCCCGCGACGTCCGGGTGATTGTCTATGACGGGAAAATGCACCCCGTTGATTCAAACGAAATTTCCTTTCTGCTTGCAGGAAGAAATGCGTTCAGCACCGCCTTCAAAAATGCAGGCCCGAAAATTCTCGAACCGGTATACGATGTTACCGTATCCGTCCCCAGTGACTACATGGGCGATGTAATGAGCGACCTCCAAGGCCGGCGGGCGCTTATTATGGGAATGGAAAGCGAAAAAGGATTCGAAAAGATCAAGGCGAAAGTACCCTTGAAAGAAATGGGCTCTTATTCAACGTCTTTAAGTTCCATTACGGGTGGACGCGCCTCTTTCTCCATGAAGTTCAATAACTATGAGTTGGTTCCCTCTGACGTACAGGAAAAACTCCTCAAAGAGTACGAAGCGACACAAAAAGAAGAATGATCGGGACAAAAATAATGTCATTTACAGAACAAGGCGGCTATTTAAGGTTGCCTTGTTTTTAGTTTTTTAGAGAATGAGAGCGAAGTGGAATGATTACAACAAGTGTGCACCTACATGATTATTGGTTATATAACGAATTAAAAAGACAATTGGCGCCAATTATAAAAAATTGCGAGTAAAGCCAAACTTATTTTTTCATTAAGACAAAAAAAAACTTTATTTTTGTCTCTGTATTCCACATTCAATACACACAACCTAAACAAATGAAAAAAATACTTATTACAAGCCTATTCTTGTTAAGCATGCTGCAACTTTCAGCTCAAGAGCTCGCAGGAGCTTTTAAAGAGGGAAATGACTCGATCTCTTTCGCCGGGAATAAAGTCATTTTCAGCCTTAGCGATTTCAGCGGATTATCCAATATAAAAACAGGAGAAGGCGAATTCGAACAAACCGGTCGTTATTTATTAGTTCATACGAATACGTATTCGGGAGAAAAGAGTTCTTTTGAGCCATCGGATGCGACATTAAAAGATAGCACGGTAATAAAAGTCGTTTCCAATAATCATTATGTACTGCCGGGAATCCTTGTGGAACTTTTAAACAAAAGCCATAAAACAATAGCCGGAAAAGTGAGCGATGAGAACGGTATCGTCTATGTGGAAAAGGACCCGAAAATCGTTCATATAAAAATTTCGGCTTTGGGTTACGATGAAATCGAGTTCCCTTATAATCCGCAACAAGATTATCTTGTTTCAGTAGTGAAAAAAGATATCATTGAAAATCAAACGGTGGCTTTCAAAATCGATAAGCCTGATGAAGAAACATTATCTATCTTATTGCTTTCGGATGAATTCGAAGCAAAAAATAATCTCGAGAAAGCGTTAGAAAAACTCGATAAGCGAGCCGCAAAGAATAACCAACTGCCCAAACAGTTGAAGAAAGTATACATCCCGATATATTACCGTTAAACAACCGATATAAAGAAAAAAGAAGGAATTCCACAATGTGGAGCACCTTCTTTCAAAGAAACTCTTAAATTCTTTATGCTATTCAGCTAGTAACTTCTTTACCGTTTCCGAAATCGCTCTTCCCTCAGCTTTGCCGGCAAGACGTTTGGAGGCAAGCCCCATAACCTTTCCCATATCTTTGGGAGAAGAAGCCCCGGTTTCGGAGATAATTTCCTTTAGCGCCGTTTCCAGTTCCTCGCCGGAAAGTTGCTTCGGAAGGAACTCCTGTATGACTTTCATTTGCGCTATTTCGGGTTCCGCCAAATCATCGCGATTCTGTGAAGCATAAATCTCCGCACTATCCTTGCGTTGTTTCACCATTTTCTGTAAGATGGCCGCAGCCGTTTCGGGCGAAAGTTCATCATGCGCACCTTTTGCCGTTTTGGCTTCCAAAAACTCTTTTTTTATACCCCGCAATGCCTCCAGCCGGACTTTATCCCGAGCCAGCATCGCTTTTTTAATTTCATCATTTACCGTTTCAAACAATCCCATTGTTCTAAAAATTTATTTTCTATTCACAATCAATCTAATCATTTATCCAAATAATGCCCTCGCATAGAAATAATGGATGTGCTTTTTTTATATTCTACTTCCATAGGTCGGAAGTGTCAATAACGACACCCTTATACTGTTAGCCAACTCGTTTCGCGGGTCATATTGTAAAATAATTGTTTTCATTATTGTTTTCTCCAACATTCATTCTTTGCAAAGTTAGGATTTTCTCTGAAAATGAGAAATAATTAATAACTTGCGAAGCC
>ENA-UOOK01001891-UOOK01001891.1-fermentation-metagenome-genome-assembly--contig:-NODE-1891-length-26827-cov-6.825788_pt1 | contig 26827 bp, 25 predicted proteins | sample MGYA00245777_ERZ724023 | MGnify/ENA primary metagenome ERZ724023 (study PRJEB28704, sample SAMN03018312) | fermentation metagenome | biome: anthropogenic terrestrial biome; feature: soil; material... | reverse complement strand
GCGCCGGTTACCCGACCTACTCCCTTAGCAGGGGAGCCCCTTCACCACTTGGGTATTTCTCCAAATATAGTAACCATTGTATCTTATCTTACGAATTATTCGACGTGGCGGAGAGGAAGAGATTCGAACTCTTGGTCCCTTGCGGGATCACTAGTTTTCAAGACTAGCTCCATAAACCACTCGGACACCTCTCCATTCGTTTCCTTGCAAGTGCTTTATAAGCATACCATATCTTAAGGTGCTATGTCAATCCTTTTCTGGCAAAAATGTACTCTTTTCCGTGGATCTTGTCAGTAAAAAACCGCGGAGGCCGATGGGCGGTTCCGCGGAAATATTACTTCTTGGCAGCAAGCCTGTCGAATGCGCTGCATAGCCCCATGGCGGGAATCGTAATCAAATACCAGAGGATGGAAAACGGCATGCAGATCTGCCCAAGTATATTCATGGGCAGGTTGGAATAGTCCCACACGTTCATCTTCATAAGCAGGTTGACGACCAGACCCGTGCCAAATTCCACTGCAGTAATGATACCGGAACCTGCGAAGCATTTTACGGGAAGCGGCATATTGGCAAGCCTTTCGTTGCACACGCGATCGATGAGACAAAGACAGGATCCCCCCGCAAGCGCCATGGAAAAATCTGTTTTTCCCCGGCAGAGTATTTCAAGCGTAGGGTATAAGGTCCCGCCCGTAAGGAAAAGCATCATTCCTTTTTTCATTCGTTCACCTCCACTAAAACATGTTCAGTATTTGCGGAGGGCCGGAATTTATTCGTATCTTGCAGACCGTAAATTTCAGCTTTTCTCAAAAGAATTTTCGTGGTATAATCGTGGTGTAAATAAAAGGAAAGCATGGAGGAAGGAAAGTGCGAAGCAATATGGTGTTCGGCAAGAATATTCTCCCTTATCAGGATGAGATTCTGAAAGCTCTTGCGCGCATGGTTGCGATTCCATCGGTCTGCGGTCCGTCTGAGGAAGGGAAACCTTTTGGGGGCGAATCTGCACGCGCACTCAATGAAATTTTGAAAATTGCCTCCGAGCTGGGATTTACCACAAAAAATGTCGGGAATTATGCGGGCCACGCGGAGTACGGAACCGGAGACGAATATGCCGCGGTTGTGGCGCACGTCGATGTTGTCCCGGCCGGCAGCGGCTGGGAAACGGATCCGTTTCGTCTTACGCGGAAAGAAAATCTGTTCTTTGGGCGCGGAACGTCCGACGATAAAGGACCGGCTGTTGCCGCGCTTTACGGGCTGAAGGCGCTGAAAGACGCCGGCGTGACCGGAAAGCGGAAGCTGCGTGTGATCTTCGGCGCGGGCGAGGAGATCGCCAGCGGGGATCTTGCGATGTATTTCAAGTCCGAACCGCTTCCGGTGATGGCCTTTACGCCGGACAGCTCTTACGGTATCTGCAACCGGGAAAAAGGGATTCTCCGCGTCGGGTTCCGGAGAAAACGCGAGCCCGGTGAGATTGTGCGCAGCTTTTCCGCCGGGACGGTTGTCAACGCGGTTCCGGCTGAGGCTGAAGCGCTCGTTGCCGGCGACTTCCTCGAAAGATTGAAAAAGGCCGCCCGGAGAACGGACGGCGATTTCCGTTTTGAGGCGGCGGACGACGGCGTAAAAGTGATTTCCATCGGCAAGGCACACCATGGCGCCGAGCCGCAGCTCGGATTCAACGCGGCTTCCCATCTGGTTCGTCTTCTCGGACAAGCCCTCTCCGAAGAAGAACTAGGCCCGTTCCTTGGTTTCTTGAATCGGGCAATCGGAACGGAAACGGATGGCACCTCCCTGGGAGTCAAGATGAGCGACGAACCGTCCGGCACCCTGACGCTGAATTTGGGCATCGTACGGCTTAACGCTTCCGCGGCGAGCGCGTCCATAGACATCCGTTATCCCGTTACGAAAAACGGGCGGGATATTTTCAATACTATCCGCGGCAGGGCGGAAAAAGCCGGCGTTTCAGCGGAAATGGCCGACCATAACGCGCCGCTGTACTTTCCGGAGGATCATCCGCTGGTTCACCTGCTTTCCGACGCCTATCGGGCGGTGGAGGGCGTTCCCGCGGAACTTTACGCGACGGGCGGCGGAACGTATGCAAGGGATATTCCCGGCCGGGCCGTCGCTTTCGGCGCCGATTTCCCGGGCCAACCGGACAACCATATTCACAACGGAAACGAATTCCTCGACCTCGGCCGTTTCATGGAGCACGCTCAGATTTGCCTGGAAGCGATGTACCGACTGATGACAGCCTGATTTTGACAGAAAAATGCGCCCCGTTCCTGCGATGAAAACAGGGCGGAGCGCGTTTTTCAGCGGCGAAGATCAGGAGACAGGGTCCAGCCAGTAAATTTTCTCTTTTGAAAGTTCAAAGTTCAGTTTTCTCTGGAGGGAGAGGGAAGCTTCGTTTTTCGCTTCGATCTGCGCGAAAGGAACCCGCCCCCGCGCAAGCAGGCGATTTGCGAGCGCCGTTTCCAACTGCGAGGCGATTCCCTTCCGCCGGTACTGCGGCAGAATTTCCAACATGCCCATGGAACCCTCGTCGTGTGTTCCGATGAACCCTGCAAGATGTCCGTCGAAAAACGCGCCGAGAAAATCCCCGGTGCTCAGCCGCAAGGAGATGTAATCCGGATCATCCATCAGGTCGTAATGCTGCTGAACGAACGGCAGATAGTTCTTGTCCAGAGTCCGTATCTCCGCTACTGGTCGAACAGGGGAGAGGGGAACCCTTTTCGACCAGACCGCTTGCCGGCAGCTGATGAAGACCGACATGCCGAAAATTTTCAGCGCGGCGTCGCGGCAGATATCACGGTGGACTTCCAGGCTTTTCGGAGCTTCCTCTAAACTGCAGAGCAACTCCTGCGCGGCATGCTTTGAATCTGCGCTCATCATGAGGAGTGTGCCGACTTTTTGGAGCACGCCGTGTTCGTCCGCCCGCAGGATGTCCGCCTTGCCGCGGGCGATATTGTCCAGCATATCGGCGTGGAGCAGGGGAGAGCGGTTCAGATACCGCACGGCGGTTTCCCGCAATTCTTCGCGGATCATATCGCTCCGCGCGGCATACGGAACACCTCCAGAAATTGTTCCGCCAGCACGTCGTATTCGTTGTGGGCGAGGATATAGGCTTTCCCGCGCTGCCCCATGGCCCGCAGTTCGTCCGGCGGCGTCCGCGCCAGCTTTTCCGCGGCGTCCGCGATGGCGGAACTGTCCTCCGGCCGGATGGAGATGCCGCATTTCGCGTCGGCGACCATGTCGTTCGGCGCGTCGATTGCGAAGATGACGGGCTTGCCGGCCATCATATAGTCCATCAGCTTGTTCGGGCTCACGCCGAAGCGGAAAAGCGGCTGGCGCTGCAGGCCGACGTACAGCGCGTCGAACTGGCTCAGAAGCTCCGGAACCTGCCCGCGCTTTACCGGCGGCAGGAACTCCACGATGCCGTCCAAACCGAGACCGTGGGCTTTCGCAATCAGCCGGCTGCGTTCCGGTCCCGGGCCGACGGCGATCAATTTGACCTTTTTGCCGCGAAGCTTTTCGCCGGCTTCCACGTAGCTGTCCAGCGCATTTGCGATGCCGTGCGCCCCGGCATACCCAATGAGGAAAAAGCCGTCGTCATGGTATTCCTTCAGCTTTTCGGCATAAACGGGCGGTTCGTGAAACGGCTTTTCCCATTCCGACTTCTCGATTCCGTTCGGGATATAGACGAATTTCTCCGGCTTCATGCCGTGCTCCACCATGTGGGCTTTCGCGAACGGCAGGAGCGAGACGACGGCATCGCTGTACCGGTAGCAGTCGTTCTCCGCCTTCTGCATCACGCGGATATAGGGGTGTTTGGGACTCATGCCCCCCAGCTCGATGGGGCTGAGCGGCCAGAGGTCGTGTACTTCATAGATCAGCATGGCGCCGGACTTCTCCGCGATCTTCCGCGCGGGGTAAATATCCAGCGGATAAGTGGAAGAGGCGATCACCGCGTCCGGTTTGCCCCGCGCCGTGATCTGCGGCGCGTATTTTTTCAGCCCGCGGAGAAAAGAGAGCATATTCCGGATTCGCCCCAGATTGTTGCCGTGGTACTCGTTGCCCGCGATCCAGAAGTAGCGGGTGCCGTCGATCTCCTGCACTGCGTACGGCTTTCCGCCGAGTTCCGGATTCTTTGTGCGCAGATGGGAAAACGAACTGGCGGCGACGGTCACGTTGTTTCCTTTCTCGGCCCAGCGTTTTGCCATGTAGTAAGGGCGGAATTCCATGCCGTGCTGCGCGGACCCGGCGTAGTGGTTGATATAGACGATATTCATTGCGGCTGCGCCCTTTCCTGTGTGAGGATGCCGGCGATGCGCTCGGAGGCGTGACCGTCGCCGAACGGCTTTTCCGCGCGCGCGGCGGGGTCGGGAACGATTTCCGTCGCCTTGCGGAGAATGTCTTCCGTCTCAAGCTTTGCCAGCACGTTCCAGTTTCCGGCAAGCGTTTCCACCCATTCGGTCTCGCCGCGCAGGGTGATGCAAGGCACGCCCATGAACCACGCTTCCTTCTGCAGCCCGCCGGAGTCGGTCAGAACCTGGACGGCGTTGTCCGTCAGCAGCAGCATCTCCAGGTAGCCGACCGGGTCGATGAGCTTGATATTGCGGTACCCCCGTTCGGCGAGCGCACGCTCGGCGAGCGGCCGGGTGCGCGGGTGGATCGGGATCACCACGGGTTGCGGCAGCTCTTCAAAGGCGTCGAAGATGCGCTCCACGGCGGGCAGCCCGCCGTCCGTCGTCTCGGCGCGGTGCAGCGTGGCGAGACGGTACCGCTTCGGCGCGATGCCGAGCTGACTGAAGATCGCCGTCTTCTGCGGGTTGGACGCCGCCAGTTTCAGAAAATGCAGAACGGAATCGAGCATCACGTCGCCGGTGGCGGTGACGCCGCGCACGATGGATTCCTTTTTCAGGTTTTCCACGGCCGTCCGTGTGGGGCAGAAAAGCCAGGTGGAGATATGGTCCGTCAGCACGCGGTTCTGTTCTTCCGGCATACGCATGTTGTACGAGCGCAGGCCGGCCTCCACATGAGCCACGGGAATGTGCAGCTTGGAGGCCGCCAGCGCGCCGGCGAGCGTGGAGTTCGTGTCGCCGTAGACCATCAGAACATCCGGTTTTTCCCGGAAAATGACTTCCTCGATCTTGATGAGCATTTCACCGGTCTGCTTTCCATGCGTACCGGAGCCGACGCCGAGATTGTAAGCCGGCTTCGGGATGTTCAGTTCCTCGAAGAAAACGGCGGACATGTTCCGGTCGTAGTGCTGGCCGGTGTGGACGATCACTTCGTCGCAGAGCGGGGCGAGCGCCCGGGAGACGACGGAGGCCTTGATGAACTGCGGCCTCGCGCCGACGACTGTCAGTATTTTCATAACCTTATTTCACTTTCACGTCTTCGCGCGTCATTTCCAGCGTGGAGAACTGCAGATCGTCGAACTTGACCGGAAGGCCCGTCTTTTGGGACTTGTACGCCGCAAGGACGATCTTCATGCCCTTGATGCCCTCTTCGCCGTCGACGAGCGGCTGGGTGTGTGTGCTCACGGCGTTCATGAAGTTGCGGTAAAGCGCGGTGTGCCCGCTGCCGTACACGTCTTTCGGATTCGCCCCCGCGAGCGTTTCCACTTCCGCGTCCTGCTCTGCGGCGGAAGCGAAGTTCCAGGTTTCCATGCGGTTCACGGCCACCCCGCCGATCACACAGGTGCCGGTTTCGCCGGAGATGGAGAGAGTTTCCTCCAGGTTCTTCGGGTAGACGCAGGCCGTGCCCACCACCGTGCCGATCGCGCCGTTTTTGAAGCGGATCAGGATGGCGCCGAAATCCTCGGCCTCGATATCGCGCAGGAAGTTGCCCGTCATGGCCATGATGGTGTCCGGCTCGCCGCCGAGCGACCACTGCAGCAGGTCGATGCCGTGGATGCACTGGTTCATCAGCGTGCCGCCGTCCAGCGCCCAGGTGCCGCGCCACGGCGCCTGCCGATAATACGGCATGGTGCGGTTCCAGAGGATGCGCGCCGAGCCGCTGACGAGTTTCCCGAAGCGGCCGTCGTCCAGGGCCTTATGCAGCTGGCGCACCGGAGGATTGAAGCGGTTCTGGTGGCAGATCCCGAGCGTCACGCCGCGCTGCTTTGCTTCGGTGAGCATGCGCTCCGCGTCCTCAGTGGAGAGGGCCATCGGCTTTTCCACAAGCACGTTTTTCCCCGCCCGGATGCAATCCAGGGCGATGCGGGCGTGGTAGCCGCTCTCCGTCGCGACGGCGCAGGAATCGACGTCCAGCTCCTGCAGCATTTTATGATAGTCGGCATATACGGCCGGCTTTTCACCCGTTGCCGCAAAGTAGTCGGCGGCTTTCTCCTCCGCCCGTTCCGTTACGGGGTCGCAGACGGCGACGAGTTTCATAATATCGCGGTTGGCGGCCGCGGCGGCGATGTGGTTTTTTGAAATGCGCCCGCAGCCGATTAGTGCATGATGGATTTGATTCATGGTCAGTCACCTGTTCCTTTCAAAAAATTCCCCCCGCTCTCATTTTAGAAAAACGGGGGAAAGCGATTTCCGGTTACAGCAGCTCGATATTCGAACGGTCCTTGACGTCCTTCATGGCGTTGCGCGTGTCGAAAACCTCCTGCGAGAGCTTTCCGATTTTTCCGTAGTCGAAGCAGGAATGCGCCGTGCAGATGACGACGATGTCGGACTGTTTCAGCATTTCGTCCGTCAGTTCCTTTGCGCCTGTGTGGACTTTGCCTTTGTGGCGGTACTCCGGGATAAACGGATCGTAATAAATCGTGTCCGCCCCCTGTTTCAAAAGCAGATCGATCACATTCAGCGCCGGGCTCTCGCGGTAGTCGTCGATGTCCGCCTTGTACGCGACGCCGAGCACGAGGACCTTCGAGCCGTTCAGCGACTTCTTGTCGCGGTTGAGCACGGTTGCCGCGCGCTGGACCACATATTCCGGCATGCCGGTGTTGATCTCGCCGGACGTTTCGATCAGACGGGTGTGATAATCAAATTCGCGGGCCTTCCAGGCTAGGTAGAACGGATCCAGCGGGATGCAGTGCCCGCCGAGGCCCGGGCCCGGATAAAACGCCTGAAAGCCGTACGGCTTTGTCTTGGCGGCCTCGATGACCTCCCAGACGTTGATGCCCATCCGGTGGCAGATGATGGCCATTTCGTTGGCGAGGCCGATGTTGATGTTGCGGTATGTGTTTTCCAAGAGCTTTTCCATCTCCGCCACGGCGGGGGAGGAAACCTCGTAAACGCCGCCGGCGAGCACGCTGCGGTAAAGCGCCGCCGCCACTTCGGTGGAGTCCCCGCCGATGCCGCCGACGACCTTCGGCGTGTTCTTCGTCTTATATTGCTTGTTGCCCGGGTCGACGCGCTCCGGCGAGAAAGCGAGGTAGAAATCCTCGCCGCACTTCAGGCCGCCTTTTTCCAGGATCGGCTTGAGAAGTTCTTCCGTGGTGCCCGGGTATGTGGTGGATTCCAGGATGATGACCATGCCGTTGTGCACGTATTCGGCGACGGATTCCGTGGAGCCTTTCACATAGCTGATGTCCGGCTGCTGGTACTTGTCGAGCGGCGTGGGGACGCAGATGCATACGGCGTCCACTTTTTTGATGAAGGCGAAGTCCGAGGTAGCGGAGAGCCTGCCGCCGTCCACCATGTTCTTCAGCGTGTCGCCCACGATGTCGCCGATATAATTGCGGCCGGAATTGACGGCGTTGACTTTCTTTGCCTGTACGTCGAAACCGATGGTGCGGTAGCCGGCCTTGGCGAATTCCACTGCGAGCGGAAGCCCGACGTAGCCGAGGCCCACGATGCCGACGGTTGCGGATTTGTCCTTGATCTTGCCCAGAAGTTCCGATTTGATATTCGACATTTTTGTTCCTCCGAATTCCTCAGATTTGATTTAGAACGGAGCATATGAAATCGATCACGTCGTCCGTGATATAACCGTGCATGGGAAGGCTGAATACCGTTTCCGCAAGCCTTTCCGCAACGGGAAGGTCGCCCTTCCGGTATCCGAGAGGCTCGTATACCTTCTGAAAATGAAGGGGCTTCGGGTAATAGATCATCGAAGGGACGCCGGCGTTTTTCAGAGCGTCCATCGCTTTCGTGCGCTCTGCGGAATCCTTGGCGCGCAGGGTGTAATAGCCGAAGCTGGAAGAAAAGCCCTTGCGAACCGCGGGAACGGCGAACCTGCCGCCGAGCCGCTTTGCGTAGCGCTCCGCCGCACGGTTGCGGTGAGCGTTTTCCCTGTCGAAGGCGCGCAGCTTCGGCAGCAGGATGGCCGCCTGGAGCGTGTCGAGGCGCGCGTTCAGCCCGAGGCGCACGTTGTCGTACTTCATGGAGCCTTTTCCGTGGACGCGGATGGACTCCATAATATGGTAAAGCGCTTCGTCGTCGGTGAAGATCGCGCCGCCGTCTCCATAGCAGCCGAGTGATTTCGCCGGAAAGAAGCTCGTGCCGGAGCAGTCGCCGAACGAGCAGGCTTTCCGCTCGCCGATCGCTCCGCCAAAGCCCTGCGCCGCGTCTTCGAGAAGGAACAGGCCGTTTTCCCGGCATATTTCTTCGATCCGCGGGAAATCCGCGGGATGGCCGAACAGATCGACCGCCACAACGCCCCTCGGGCGGAGCTTCCCTTCCCGGCGGACCTTTTCAAGCTGCTTCAGCAGGGATTTCGGGTCCAGGGCAAACGTATCCTCCTCGCAATCGCAGAAAACCGGCGTCGCCCCGACGAGGCTGACAACCTCCGCGGAAGCGAAGAAAGTGAATGCGGGGACGAACACGGCGTCCCCCGCGCCGATGCCTTTGGCCATGAGCGGAATGAGCAGCGCCGCGGTGCCGCTGCTTGTCGCCAGGCAGTATTTCCGCCCGGTATAGGCGCACAGGGCCTTTTCGAGCTCTTTCACCTGCGGGCCGGAGATAAAATGTGCGTTTTCGAGAACCTCCGCGATCTGCGCGTCGATTTCCTTTTTCAAGCAGCGATACTGCGCCTCAAGGTCGTTGAAAGCGATTTTTTCCATATTTTACTTTTTTTCCTCCTTCAGGCCGTTTTCCCCCTGAGCGTAACGCCTGCCGCACCTGGGGCAGACAAGGCTGTCCCCGAGCTTTTCGCCGCATTCGCAGGCCCAGCCGCGGATGCGCGCGGGGCAGCCCATCACGATCGCGTGGTCCGGCACGTCTTTCGTCACGACGCTTCCGGCCGCCACAAAGGCGTTGCGGCCTATCCTGTGGCCGCAGACGACGGTTGCGTTCGCGCCGATGCTCGCGCCGTCGCCGACGGGCGTGGAAAGGTAAAACCGCGCCCCGCGCTGCGGGTACCTGCACCGCGGACGCTGCACGTTGGTAAACACCATGGAAGGGCCGCAGAAAACGTAATCGCCGAGTTCCACCCCTTCGTAGACGGAAACATTGTTTTGAATTTTGCAGTTCTTTCCGATTTTCACACCCGGCGCCACGAACACATTCTGCCCAATGGTGCAGTTTTCACCGATTTCACAGCCGGAACTGATGTGGCAGAAGTGCCAGATCTTCGTCCCTTCGCCGATCTTCGCGCCGTCGTCCACACAGGCGGTCGGATGGACAAAATATTTTTTTCCATCGTCCACAGTTGCGCCACCGCTTCCCGTTGAATTCAAATTACGACCGATAACTGATATATTATATCGCCAAGGCACACTTCCGTCAATCTGTGAAGGCCGATTCCCGATACATTTCGTTGACTTTGCAGGAAAATCGCGCTATCATATTTTTCGTTATCCTGGTCATAATATACCGGATTTTCAGCCGTTTCCACCCATAGGCGGACAAGCGGAAGGCTGGGGGCGAAAGCTCCCCATAAAAGGGAAAGGAAAGGAAAATCGTGAGCCAGTTTCAAAAAAGAGACAAATTTATTCCATATAACCTGCCGGATCTGACGGAGGCCGAGGTCCATGAGGTGGACGATACCCTGCGTTCCCTGTGGGTTGCGAAAGGTCCCCGCACCGTAAAGTTCGAACAGGAATTTGCTGCGCATGTCGGCGCGAAGCACGCCGTGGCCATGAATTCCTGTACGGCGGCGCTCCATGTTGCGCTGCTTTCCGCGGGGATCGGGCCGGGGGACGAGGTCATCACGACGCCGATGACGTTCGCCTCCACGGCCAGCACGATCATCCACTGCGGCGCGACGCCGGTGTTTGCGGATATCGATTCCAGCACGGGCTGCATCGATCCGGACGAGGTTGAGAAGAAGATCACGCCGAAGACCAAGGCGATTGTGCCGGTCCATTACAGCGGCCAGGTCTGCGACCTCGACCGCATTTACGGGCTTGCCGACCGGTACGGACTATTCGTTTCGGAAGACGGTGCCCATGCGCTGGAGAGCCGTTATAAAGGCCGGCTGATCGGCTGCAGGCCGAAGGGGACGGTTTCCTACAGCTTTTACGCCACCAAGAACCTCACGACGGGCGAGGGCGGCATGCTGGTGACGGACAGCGACGAAATCGACGCGAAGGCGCGCATCTGGGCCGGCCAGGGCATGAGCCACAACGCCTGGAACCGCTATGCGAAGGGCGGCGCTTGGCGCTATGACATCTGCGAGCCGGGGTTCAAGTACAATATGTTCGATATTCAGGCTGCGCTCGGCCTCGTTCAGCTTTCCCGCCTTGAGGAAATGCAGGCCAAGCGCCTCAAGATCGCGGAAAAGTACCAGCGCGAATTTGCGAAGATCGACGCGGTGGAGCCACCGTTCGTCCCGGATTACGCGACGCATTCCTGGCACCTTTACGTTCTGCGAATCCGCCCGGAGCTTCTCACGATCGACCGAGACCGCTTCATCGGCGAGCTCAACGAACGCAATGTCGGCACGAGCGTCCACTTTATTCCGGTCACCGATATGAGCGCGTATACCAAGAGGTTCGGTTTTAAAAAAGGCGATTTCCCGAATACCGAAAAACATTTTGAGCGGATCGTTTCGCTTCCGCTTTACCCGACGCTCAGTGAGGAAGAATCGGATTATGTCGTGGCGGCGGTAAAGGATATTGTCGAAAAATTCCACAAATAATATGCCGCATGAGCCGGGCGCGGATTTCCGCCGTTTCCGGCTCGTGCGGCTGGACAGCATGAAAAAAGCGGTGCGCCGGAGGATTTTTGAACCGAACGGGGCGCGCCGCTTTTTTTTATTTTATGTAAGAGACTAATCCTTATCCGTGAATAATCTGCTCAGCTTTTTCTGGCATTCCCGGCAGACGTTGTAGCCTTTGTAGCTGATAATGTCATTCATGCTGCCGCAGAAGATGCAGGCAGGTTCGTATTTTTTCAGAATGATTCTATGGTCATCGTCAACGTAGATCTCAAGCGAATCCTTTTCATTGATGTTCAGCGTGCTACGAAGTTCCTTTGGAAGAACAATTCGCCCCAGTTCATCTACTTTCCGCACAATCCCTGTGAATTTCATTAGATGCATCCTTTCTGCATGAAACGGCTCTTTTCGATACTAAAATTGTAATATGGCCGCATGCTCGTGTCAATCCGATATAAAAAAAAGATGTGTAAAGTATTATTTCGCCATAAAACTGAATAAATATTATACAAGGCTTTTTAGGATTATACAAGGCCTTTCAGGGAAGAAGATGAACGATTTGTTAAATTATCTCTGGGCTTTCCTTATTTTTTTCAGCGTCCTCTGTGCCGCGGCCACCGGGAGGATGCCGCAACTGTCCGCCGCCGTAGTCAGCGGAGCGGGAAACGCGGTGACGCTTGTAATCAGTATGACGGGCATGATGTGCGCCTGGACCGGGCTGCTGAAAATCGCGCAGGAGGGGGGAGCCGCGAAAGCGCTTGCGAGAGCGCTCAGGCCGGTGGTCCGGCGGCTGTTTCCATCCTGCCCCCAGGACGGTCCCGCCGCCAAGGCAATCTGCATGAACATCACCGCGAACCTTCTCGGCCTGGGGAATGCGGCTACACCGCTCGGAATCGCCGCTATGAAGGAACTGAAAAAACGCAACCCCACGAATACGGCGGACAACGACATGGCGACGTTCGTTGTGGTGAACGCGGCTTCCATCCAGCTGATCCCCACGTTCCTCGCGGCTTTGCGCGCGCAGTACGGCGCGAAGTCCCCGTTTGACATCCTGCCCGCCGTGTGGCTCACGTCTGCGGGTGCGCTTGCGGCGGGGCTGACGGCCGCGAAGCTGATGGAAAGGGGGCGCCATGGCTGATTTCGGCGCATGGGTGGTTCCGCTGGTCGTGGCGGCCATTGTACTTACGGGGTTCCTGCACGGCGTCCCTGTGTTTGATACGTTTATATCCGGCGCAAAGGAAGGCCTGCGTTCCTCGATACAGATCATGCCTACACTTGTAGGACTCATCATGGCGGTTTCCATGCTGAACGCTTCCGGCGCGCTGGATCTGCTCTCCGCATTTCTCGCGCCGGTTGCGCATGCGCTCGGGCTGCCTTCGCAGGTGATGCCGCTCGTACTGGTCAAACCTGTTTCCGGCAGCGGGTCGACCGCCGTGCTTACCCAGATTTTCAGCGACTGCGGCCCTGACAGCTTCCCGGGGCGCGTCGCCTCCGTTCTTTCCGGTTCCACGGAGACGACGTTTTACGCCGTGGCGGTCTACTTCGGCTCGGTCGGCGTGAAAAAAACACGCCATACGATTCCCGCCGCCATCGTGGGAGATCTGACCGCGTGTATCCTGTCCACGCTCGCGGTACGCCTTTTTTTCCCCGCGGGATAAGCCCGGCGGATTCAAACGACCGTTTGCATTTCGGCCTTCGATCTGATATAATACCACCGATATGATCGGCCTGCGGAGAGAGCGGGCCGCGCGGAAATTTCCGCCTTGCGTCCGCAAAACGGAAAAAATCAACCGCCGGTGGGAGCTTTTCAGATGATTCTTGTCCTTGACATCGGCAACACCAATATTACGCTTGGCGTTTACCGGGGGAAAAAATTGCTCTTTGTTTCGCGCATGGCCACCGACCGCATGCGCATGGAGGATCAGTACGCAATCGAGCTGCGCGAAATCCTCGCCCTTTACGGGCTTTCCACCGAGGAAATCGACGGCGTGGCAATCAGTTCCGTTGTCCCGTCCGTCAACCGGTTTATCGTGAAAGCGGTGCGCAAGCTTACGAACGCCGAAATTATCTGCGTCGGCCCGAAGACGAAAACCGGAATCACGGTGGATGTGCAGAATTCTGAGATCGTCGGTGCGGATCTGATCGTCGGGTGCGTGGCCGCCGCGGCGATGTTTCAGGGGCCCTGCATCATTCTGGATATGGGCACGGCGACCACTTTCGTCGTCCTGAGTGAGAATCACCAGATGCTCGGCGGCGCCATCGCCCCGGGCGTAGGGATTTCGCTGGACGCGCTGACCGGCCGCACCGCGCAGCTCCCTTCCGTAAGTCTGGAAGCGCCCGAGCATGTCATTGGAAACAGCACCGCGGAATGTATGCGTTCCGGCCTGATTACCGGCGCGGCCTGCATGATAGACGGCCTTTGCGACCGCATGGAGCAGGAGCTCGGAAAGAAATGCAGCGTGGTTGCGACGGGCGGCCTAGCGAAGGAGATCATCCAGCAGTGCCGGCGGAAGATCATCCACTGCGATACGCTCCTGCTTGAGGGGCTCCGCTTGATTTATGAGCAGAACCGGCGGACGGCGGAATAACGGCGCGGTGAAATGAAGGCCTCGCCGGCTATTCCTTAAGACCTGAGCTTTTTCAAACCCCGGCATAACGGGGGATTCGCGTTACAATTTAAGATAAGGCGCCGCTCTTCCGGTACTCAGGAAGTGGCGGCGTCTTTCTTTTTGGCTATCTTGAGCTTTTACATTCCGTTTTTGACTTCGCCGGATGATCTATGAACCGGTTCCTCGTCGTGGTCGTGGAAAAGAAGACGGATGCACCACAGCGCTGCGAGAGCGACTATTACGAAAACGATTCGGCTGCCCATGGTCAGCTGCCCGCCGAAAATCCAACCGATAACGTCAAAGCCGAAAATACCGATTGAGCCCCAGTTTAAACCGCCGATAATCAGGATCGCCAAAGCAATTTGATCCATTCTAATATTCCCTCCTTTGCTTAACGGCGGGATTTTCATATCCCTCCTTTTGCATAAGTTGCCCTGAAAACAGCCGGATATACATTCCTGTATTTTCTCGGAAATCAAATATATATGAGAATTTTCCAGCCAAAAAAAATGACGCTGCGATTTTTTAAAAATACGGACGGACCGCACGCCGCCGGAGGTTGTACCCAAAGGATTCCGCCTTGGGGGGGACGACGGCCCGGACGGCACGTTTTTCTGCCAGACTGAATATTATGCCAGCAGACAATGAATCCACACGCTGGAGAATTTTATAGTCTGGAGATGGTAGTATGAAAAAATTCTGGTGCTCTCTGCTTGCATGTTCCATAGCGCTTTCCTGTGCGCTTTTCGGCTGCGGAACGGAGCAGAAGGGCTCTGGCGAAAAACCGATTAAGGTCGGTTTGCTCTATTCCCTGAGCGGCGTTACCTCCGTCAGCGAAAAGCAGCTTTACAACGGGACGAAGCTCGCGATCGACGAGATCAATCAGAACGGCGGCATCAACGGCAGGAAAATCGAAACGGTTTTTGCGGACTATGCCTCAGACCCCGCCCGGGCGGCCGACAAAGCGCGCAAACTGATCCTCGACGACAAAGTGGTGGCGATCGTCGGAACCTGCTCCTCCTCGGCGCGCAAGGCAGTGAAACCCGTTGTGGAGTCGAACCACTCGCTGCTCGTTTATCCGCAGTCCTACGAAGGGCAGGAGCAGTCGAAAAACATCGTGTACGTCGGCTGTATTCCGAACCAGCAGGCCGAGGTTTTCGTAGACTGGCTCGTCAAGAATGTGGGGAAAAAATTTTTCCTCATCGGCTGCGATTTCGTTTATCCGCGCGTGGAAAACAAACTGGCCCAGACATACCTCGCGAAAAACGGAGGCTCCGTGGTGGGTGAGGAATACGTTCCCTACGGAAGCACCGATTTCTCTTCCGTGCTCAATAAAATCAAGACGTCGAACCCGGACGTGATCTACACTTCGCTGACCGGCGACAGCAACGTCGCGTTCTACAAGCAGTACAGCGCTTACGGCCTGAAGGCCACCGTGGCGAGCCTGACGACGAACGAGACGGTCCTGAAGGCGATCGGCCCGGCGGCGGCGAAAGAAAGCTTCATCTGCGTGGACTATTTTAAAAATATCAAGAATACAATCAATGAGAAGTTTGTAAAAAAGTATGCCGAGACAATTAAAGACGGCACGGAGCCTTCCTACGCCGTGATGGGCGGCTACAACGGCGGCCTTTTCCTCGGCGAAGCGCTGAAAAAGGCGAAAAATCCGGATCAGACGCAAGACGTGATCGATGCGTTCGGCGGGTTGACGATTGATTCCCCGTCCGGGAAAATATCGATTGACGCCTCCAATCACCATGCCAGTCTTTACTGCCGCATTGGCAAGGTGGATGACAAAGGCGAGATCAACGTGATCTATCAGTCCGATCAGACAATTGCGCCAAAACCATAATTAGGATGAGGTGACGGTTTTGGACAGCTTTTTTGCTCTCCTTCTCAACGGCTTGAATTCCTCCGCACTGATCCTTGTCGCCGCGCTGGGCATGGTTGTGATCTGCGGGCTGATGAACGTCATCAATCTTGCACACGGCGAATTGATCATGATCGGCGCCTATACGGCTTTCTGCGTCACACAAAAGGCCGGCCTCAGTTTCGCGCTCGCCCTGCCCGCCGCGTTTGCAGCGGCGGCAGCGGCCGGCGCCGTGCTGGAAATCCTGGTGATTCGCAGGCTGACCGGTAAGCCCGCGGAGACGATGCTTGCCACGTTCGGCATTTCGGTGGTGTTGCAGCAGACGGTAAATCTGATTTTCGGCGCCCAGTCGCAGTACGTCGCCATTCCACTGGAAGGCAATTTTTCGCTTGGGCATGTCGTGGTGCCGTTCTACAATATCTTTACCATCCTCTTCGTTGCCGCCGTGCTGGCAGGTACGGTGGTGTTCCTGAAGAAGACGAGGTTCGGCCGCCGTGTGCGCGCGGTGACGCAGAACCGCAGCATGGCGGAATGCCTCGGCGTCAACTCGGCGCGCGTGGATACGCTGACGTTTGCTTTCGGGAGCGGCCTGGCCGGCCTGGCCGGCGCGCTTGCCGCTCCGGTGAAAAGTGTCTCGCCGTTTATGGGCGGGCCTTATCTCGTCTATTCTTTCCTGACCTCCGTCGTCGGCGGAGTCGCTTCGTTTTTCGGCACGACGGTCGGTTCGCTCCTTGTGGGGGAGTCCTCCGCCCTTTTGGGCGGTCTTTCCAACGACGTGATTGCAAATATCCTCGTTTTCCTGATCATCATTGCCATCATCCGCTTCAAGCCGGAAGGCTTGTTTGCGAAAGAGAGGCGGTAGTACGATGAAGCGGCTGAAACTTCCTATGACCCGGAAGCTCGATCTGGCGCTTTTTCTTGTTCTCGGCCTGTTTCCGCTTTCCGGCTTGCTCTTTTATACACAGCTCATTGAAAAGTATATGGTCTTCCTGATCTTTGCCTGGTCGCTCGATATCCTGTGGGGCTACGCCGGGCTGATGGACCTCGGCCACGCGGTTCTGTTCGGCATGGGGGGCTACGTCATGGCGCTGAGCCTTTCCGCCCAAAACGGCGTTCCCGAGTTCATGGAGCGCTGCGGCATCACGCAGATGCCCCTGTGGCTGCAGGCGATTACAAGTCCGTGGGCGGCGGTGCTTGTAGGTATTCTCCTGCCGGCTCTGCTTGCCTGGCTGCTGGGGCGGTTTCTGTTTACCAGTCAGGTCGGGGGCGTGTTCTTCTCCGTGATTACCCTTTCTCTCGCGCAGGTGTTCACGCTGTTCCTGAACAGCCGGCAGGATTACACCGGCGGCTTCAACGGGATCGGGGACCTTCCCGGCCTGGCGCTTTTTGGCGAGCCGCTTACGCTTACGCAGAGCTATTATTTCGTCTTTGCGGCGGTACTTCTCGTTTACCTGTTCTGCCGTGCCCTTATGAATTCCCGCTTCGGCCTGATCCTGCGCGGCATCCGCGAAAACGAGACGCGGATCGAGTTCCTGGGCTGCGACCGCTCGGCGTTCAAAACGGCGGTGTTTGCCGTTTCCGGCGCGCTGGCGGGGCTGGCCGGCGTGTTGTACGCCCCCGTAAACGGGATGATAGCGCCGAACGACGTGGGCGTCGAGTTTTCCACGGCCGCCGTGGTCTGGCTGGCCATCGGAGGCAGGGGGAGCCTGACCGGCGCGGCGCTTGGCGCCATGCTGATCAACGTTCTCGGGAACATGCTTTCCGAGCAGTTCGGTGCGTTCTGGCAGCTTCTGCTCGGGTTCGTTATCGTCCTCGTCGTTTTCTTCGCGCCGGAGGGCATCGTCGGCAAACTGGCAAAGGCGGTGAAGGAGCGTGGCTAACCCCTATATTCTTTGGACCGAGAGCCTTTCGGTTTCCTTCAGCGGCTTCCTCGCGCTTGACCGGGTCGATTTTTCCGTGCGCCGAGGCGAGCTGCGCGTTGTAATCGGACCGAACGGCGCCGGGAAGACGACGCTGATGGAGCTCATTACGGGGCGCGTGAAACCGACCGCCGGGAAAATTTATTTCGACGGCGACAATATTACGGGGAAAAGTCCGCATGTGATCGCATCGAAATACCGGGTGGGCCGCAAGTTTCAGGGGCCGAACCTGTTTGAAAACATGACGGTTTCCGACAACCTCCTGCTTGCCGCGCCGAACCTCAACACGGTGCGCGCGACCTTTTTCCGCTCCACTCCGTCGGAGGCGATGGAACGCGCCGACGACGTCCTCTCGCGGATCGGCCTCTGGGAAAAGCGTGGCCGCCTCGCCTGCGAGCTATCGCACGGGGAGCGCCAATGGCTGGAAATCGGCATGCTGATCATGCAGGACCCGAAGCTCCTGATCCTCGACGAACCGACGACCGGCATGACGGAAGAAGAAACCTACCGCACCGGGCGGATGATCCAGGAGCTTCAGGACGGCCGAACGGTCATCGTTGTGGAGCACGATATGAATTTTGTGCGACAGGTGGCCAAGACCGTCACTGTTTTTCACATGGGGCATATCCTGGCCGAGGGGCCGCTCTCAGAGATCGAGAATAACCCGGAGGTTGTCCGCGTCTATTTGAAATCGGAGAGGAAGGGGGAAAAGAGCCGTGCTTGAGCTTGATCAGCTACAAGTCAGCTATGGGAAAAGCCGCGCGGTGAACGGCGTAACTCTTTCGCTCGGCGAAGGGGAACGGACGGCCATCTTGGGGCGCAACGGTGTCGGGAAGACCACTCTGCTCAAATGCGTGATCGGCCTGCTTCCGCCCTGCGGCGGGAAAATCCGTTTCCTCGGAAAAGACGTTTCCAGACTGCGCCCCCATGAGCGCTGCCGCATGGGGATGGCATATGTTCCGCAGGGGCGAGAAATCCTTCCCGGCTTTACCGTGCTGGAAAATCTTCAGCTTGGCTGCCTTGACGTCAAAGATAAGGAATATGTGCGGGAGCAGACTGAGCAGATCCTGGAGTATTTTCCCGTTTTGAAGGATCATCTCGGCCGCCCGGGCGGCCTTCTGTCCGGCGGTCTGCAGCAGCAGCTCGCCGTGGCCCGCGCGCTGATGACGAAGCCGAGGCTTTTGTTGCTGGATGAGCCGACGGAAGGGATTCAGCCGAACATCGTGGAGGAGCTCGGGCGGATATTAAACCGGGTTTATGAAGAGACGCGGCTGTCTTTTCTGCTGGTGGAGCAGAACCTTGATTTTGCGTGCGCCATGGCGGATCATTATCTGATCCTGCAAAAGGGCGCTGTCGTCAGTTCCGGAAAAATAGCGGAGCTGGAACGTTCCGACGTGAAGAAATACCTCTCCGTCTAGGCTGCAAATAAAAAAGCCCCTAACAGGCCGAAAACGGTCTGCCGGGGCAATCGGATCGCTTTGTTCAGTTCTGGGCAATCAGAGCTTTTGCTGTCTGTTCGTCCTTTCCAGCGGGACACATATTGTAGAGCATCCCGTTCTTTGCGACCATCGTGATCGGCACGCTTGGCAGCAGTCGATGTACTATGTCAATGAAATCGCTGGCTGGAACTCCGGCCATTCCTGTTACGATGTGGGATGCACCGATTTTTTTAGCCACGCTCACCGTCATCAGAGGCGCGTCGTCGTGGAAATAGACGGTCATCTCGGCACCGGCATCCCGGGCGGTTTCGCGGAGGTACTCCAGCTCCTCGCAGTCGGTTTCAAATCCGGCGGATGTAGGTTGCACGCAAAGGACTTTCAAAGGCAAAGATAATTCGTCGGCGATTTTTTTCCCGGTCCTGATCAGTCTGTCGCAATCATGCTGACCGGTCACGCAGACGAGTACCGTTTTGCTTTTTTTCAAGTCCGCATCTCCTTTCTGGAAACTATTGGTTCGTTTCCTGCTTTTATTGTATCACGACCCCAGAAAGCGTATGATAACAGAGGTTGGATGAATTGTAAATAAATCATGAATAAAAATGATGTCGATTATTGCAAAAAATAGTTATATTTGTATTTTTAGGGATTTGAGAAGACTATATCAATGAATATTTCTCCCGGCACGGCCGGGGGTTCATCCGATAAAGGGATCGAGACGGGAGGGACGCAGCCCACTCCTGCCGAAGTTCTCCGTGAAAGTTTTTCAGAAGCTCCCGGCACAGCCGGGAGCTTCCGGACAAAAAATTGCCGCACCGAGCGCGCCGGTGCGGCAGTCATGTTTTCCCCTGTCATAGAGGATTATAATTTTTTATTTCAGAACCGACATGGGATCGATATATTGTCCGTCTTTTTTCAGGATCAGAAACAGGTGCGGTTCTTCCGCGGCTTCCAAAGGGTTCGTGCCCACGGTCCCAATCTGCTGTCCCTGAGAGATGGTCTGCTTTTCTTTTACCGTCATTTTATCCAGTCCGCAGTACCAGGCTTCCAGAGAGCCGTGTTTGACAATTACGGTGTTGCCGTACTGATCGTTGCTGCGTACGGCGGTCACGACGCCCTGCGCGATGGCGTTGACCGCTTCGCCGCTTTTCGCGCTAAGGTCGGTGCCCACATGCGCCCGGTAGTCCCCCAACGTCTTGTTATAGACAGGCTTTTTGCTGAAGGACTCCAGCACTTTTCCGTTCACGGGTAAGACGAAAGATTCTGCGGCGGCCACGGTGGGTTTCGCCGAGGAAACCGCGGCAGCCGAAGACGCCGGCTTCACCGAGGAGGGCGAAGCGCTGGAAGCGGGGGCAGATGAGGCGGGAGCAGACGACTCCGCCACGAAGATGCCGCTCACGCTGTTGTTCGCGTTTTTCGTTTCACTCTCTGTGCTCTTGGGCGTTGTATAGTTCGTCACGCTGCTGTAGGTCGTCCAGGCCGCTGTGCCTACCGCGATCAGGCAGATACCAAGCGCAATATAGAATCCTTTATTCCGCTTTTCCTTTTTTTGAAGATTCAATGCTGCCACCTCCAAACGTATTTTGACCAGGAAACGCAGGCGATATTCCGGAAACGAAGGTGGCAGAAAACTTTTTTACGAGAAAAAGGATTCGGTCCGATCGACCGAATCCTTTTTCGTTTTACCTGAGGGGTATATTGAGGAGGGTAGAACAAATACCAGAAAATGATGCGGCTTCATTTCTGGTACAAGTCTAGTATAGCGCCAATGCACAAAAGCGTGTGAATAAATTGTGACTATAGTGTAAAACAATTTTGTATTACAACAATTTTCAAAGCTTTTTTCAGCTACTTTTTTCTGTCCTTTTCAAAGATCGGTCAGCACGGCGCGAACCGGAGCAGCCTCCGCTCCGCCAAGAAAGAGCGGAAGGCAGATAAGCCGGTACTCCCCGGGCTCGGCCTGCGAGAGGTCCAGCCCTTCCAGGATGGGGATGCCGGCGCCGAGAAATTCGAGGTGCGGTCCGGCTTCGTTTTCCGGAGCTGCGATGCTCTGCGCGTCCGTGCCCACAAGGAGGCAGCCGGTCATAGAGAGGGCGAACGCCGCGCTCCGGGAGAAAAACGCCTTTCCGTTTCCCTTTAGCAGGAAACGCTTCTCCATGGCCGGCGAAAGACGGTCGATATCCGCCCCCGTGATGATGCCGCTCATTTCCACGACGGTGCAGGGGCCGATGCACCGGCTCAGGTCGATCTGATCGACGGAGGCGCCCCCGTCCACGAAATGAAGGGGTGCGTCGAGGTGCGTCGCGCTGTGACAGCAGGCATAATAGCCGGAGAGGTTGTAGGAATCGCCCATATCCATGCGGCGCAGCAGCTCCCGTTTCGGGACGGGGTCGCCCGGATAAGAAGGCGAGGAAAACAGTTCCCTTGAAATATCCAGGATCTTCATCACCAAGCCCGCCTTTCGTCAGAAATATTTCCATTTTCCATTTTACACCCGACGAGCAGGAAAAACCAGCGTCCGGGCTTCAGGCCGGCGGAGGAGGAAAAGGCTTTTCAAAAATGGCGGTTTAGTATATAATAATATAATGTCAGTTTGAAGGCCGGGCAGGCGAATCACGGCTGAGAAAAGAGGGCCGGCTCTTGAAAAAGGACGAAAAACCGGGAGAGCGGCGGACACGCAATCGCTCTCAACTGCACGGCGGCCACCGGGAACGGGTGAAGGAGCTCTTTCTGAAAACGGGGCTGGACTCCTTTTCACCCCACGCGGTCCTTGAGCTTCTCCTCTTCTACGCTGTCCCGCAAAAAGACACCAATCCGATTTCCCACGAGCTGATTCGGAAGTTCGGGTCGCTTTCCGGTGTGTTCGACGCGCCGATAGAGGAACTTTTGCAGGTCGACGGGATCGGGAAATCCTCCGCCGTCCTGATCAAAATGATCCCTCAGCTTTGCCGGCTGTACCAAGAGAATCTGGACCGCGACAAAACGGTTGTCTGCGACTACGATGAAGCGGGTAGAATCCTCCTGAAAAAGTTCATCGGACGGCAGAACGAGATTGTGATGCTCATGCTGCTCGACAGCAGGGAGCGCATTCTGTTCTGCGGGCCTGTGGGAGAGGGCAATGTGAACTCGGCCAATATCTATATCAAAACGGTCGTCCGCCTTGCGGTGCGGTATAACGCCGCTTACGCGATTCTGGCGCACAACCATCCAAGCGGATCGTGCCTGCCGTCCAAGCAGGACCTGGATACGACGCGCTGGGTTTACGAGGCGCTCCGCACCGTGGAAGTGCAGATGATCGACCACGTCATCGTGAGCGGGAACGACTATCTTTCCATCGCGCGCAGCCGCATCATGCCGGAATTGTTCAACCCGGAGGAAGACGAAGGGAATACGGAGTAGAAATGGATTTTAAGCTTGTTTCCAAATACAGCCCGGCGGGCGACCAGCCCAAGGCGGTCCGGGAACTGGTGGAGGGCCTGAGGGCGGGGGACCGCGAGCAGACGCTTCTCGGCGTTACCGGCTCCGGCAAAACGTTCACCATGGCGAACGTCATTGCCGCCGTGAACCGGCCGACGCTTGTGCTGGCGCATAATAAAACGCTTGCGGCGCAGCTTTGCAGCGAATTCCGCGAGTTTTTCCCGGAAAACGCCGTGGAGTATTTCGTCAGCTATTACGACTACTACCAGCCGGAAGCGTATATTCCCACGACCGACACCTATATCGAAAAGGATTCCGACATCAACGACGAGATCGACAAACTGCGCCATTCCGCCACCTCGGCCCTTTCCGAGCGGCGCGACGTGATCATCGTGGCCAGCGTCTCCTGCATTTACAGCCTCGGCGACCCGATCGATTACCGGACCATGGTGATCAGCCTGCGCCCCGGCATGAAAAAAAACCGCGACGAGCTTTTGCACAAGCTCGTCGAAATCCAGTACGAACGCAACGACGTGAATTTTGTCCGCAACAAATTCCGCGTCCGCGGCGACGTTGTGGAGATTTTTCCGGTCCAGTCCAGCGAGCATGCCGTTCGCGTGGAGTTTTTCGGCGACGAGATCGACCGTATCCGGGAATTCGACCCGCTTACCGGAAAAGTCGTGGCGGACCTGAAACATATCGCCATCTATCCCGCCTCACACTATATTGTCCCGAAGGAAAAAATGCGGCGCGCGGTCGACGAGATCGAGCGCGAGATGGAGGAGCGCGCCGCGTGGTTTACGGAACACGGCAAGCTGATTGAGGCGCAGCGCATCCGGGAACGCACAAAGTACGACATGGAAATGCTGCTGGAAATCGGTTTCTGCAAGGGAATTGAAAACTATTCGCGCGTCCTTTCGGGCCGGAAGCCCGGCAGCTCTCCGTTTACGCTGCTGGATTATTTCCCGAAGGATTTCCTGCTTTTTGTGGACGAGTCCCACGTCACGCTGCCGCAGGTGCGCTCGATGTATGCCGGCGACCGCGCCCGGAAGGACACGCTGGTGGACTACGGCTTCCGCCTGCCGTCCGCGTACGACAACCGGCCGCTGAATTTCGACGAGTTCTACCGCCATATCAACCAGGCGATCTTCGTGAGCGCCACGCCGGGCGACTTCGAGCTGGAAAAGTCGGCACAGGTGGTGGAGCAGGTGATCCGCCCCACCGGGCTTGTGGACCCGGAGATCATCGTCAAGCCGACGGACGGGCAGATCGACGACCTGATCTCGGAAATCCATGTGCGAGCCGACCGGAAAGAGCGCGTGCTCGTGACCACGCTCACGAAAAAAATGGCGGAGGATCTCACGGCGTACCTGGAAGGCATGGGGATCCGCGTGCGCTACATGCACTACGACATCGACACGGTGGAGCGCATGGAGATCATCCGCGACCTGCGTCTCGGGAAGTTCGACGTTCTCGTCGGCATCAACCTGCTGCGCGAGGGTCTCGACATCCCGGAGGTTTCCCTTGTGGCGATCCTCGACGCGGACAAGGAGGGCTTCCTGCGCAGCGAGCGCTCGCTGATCCAGACGGTCGGCCGCGCGGCGCGCAACGCGGAGGGCGAGGTCATCATGTACGCGGATTCGGTGACGCCTTCCATGGAGGCCGCCATCCGGGAGACGGAACGCCGCCGGAGCCTGCAGACGGCGTTCAACCGGGAGCACGGCATCGTGCCGAAGACGATCGTGAAGCCCGTCGCCGAGATCCTGGAAATCTCCACCCATAAAGACGACGGAAAGAAACGGAAACACGGCAGCATTTCCGCGGAGGAAAAAGAGAAGGAGATCCGGCAGCTTACGCGCGAGATGAAAGACGCGGCGAAGCTTCTGGAATTCGAGCACGCGGCCTACCTGCGCGACAAGATCAAACAGCTCAAAGTCGAATCGTAAGGAAAACGGTACGGAGGGTATTATGCCGGCAAAAACCATATTCATCAAAGGTGCCAGGGAGCACAATCTGAAGAACATCGACCTGACTCTGCCGCGCGACAAGCTGATCGTCTTTACGGGACTTTCCGGTTCCGGAAAGTCGTCCCTCGCGTTCGACACCATCTACGCCGAGGGGCAGCGGCGCTACGTGGAGTCGCTCTCCTCTTACGCGCGGCAGTTTCTCGGTCAGGTGGACAAGCCCGACGTGGATTATATCGACGGCCTTTCCCCGGCCATTTCCATCGATCAGAAGACCACTTCGAAAAATCCCCGTTCCACCGTCGGGACGGTGACGGAGATCTACGATTATCTGCGCCTTCTGTATGCGCGCATCGGCGTCCCGCATTGCCCTATCTGCGGCAGGGAAATCCGCCAGCAGACCGTGGATCAGATTGTGGATCAGGTGCTGTCGCTGCCGGAGGGAACGAAGATCCTCGTTTTGGCCCCCGTGGTGCGCGCGCGCAAGGGCGAGCACCAGAAGGAGCTGGACGCCGCGCGCCGCAGCGGTTTCGTGCGCGTCCGCGCGGACGGGGTTCTCTACGATCTCTCCGAGACGATCCCGCTGGAAAAAAACAAAAAGCATACGATCGAAATCGTCGTCGACCGGCTCGTGATCCACCCGGAGATCCGGTCACGCCTGGCGGATTCGGTGGAAACCGCCTCTTCGCTTGCCGGCGGACTGACCATCGTGAGCGTCGTCGGCGGGGAGGATCACCTGTTTTCCCAGAATTACGCCTGCCCGGAACACGGCGTCAGCATCGAGGAGCTCACGCCGCGCATGTTTTCGTTCAACAGCCCGTTCGGCGCGTGCCCGAAATGCACGGGCCTCGGCGTTTTCATGAAGATCGATCCGGACCGCATCCTGCCGAACAAGGATCTTTCCATCAACCGGGGCGGGCTGAAAGCCGGCGGCTGGGCGATGGAGGGGAATACGATCGCCGCCATGTACCTGCACGCGCTGGCGAAGCACTACCGTTTTTCGCTGGATACGCCCATCAAGGACCTTCCGCCGAAAATCATCGATATCCTGCTTTACGGCACGAAGGGCGAGAAGATCCGCGTGGAGCGCGACAGCGGCTTCGGCCACAGCTCCTACGACACGGTGTTCGAGGGCGTGGTCAACAACCTGGACCGGCGTTTTCATGAAACGCAGAGCAGCTGGATCCGCGACGAGATTCAAAATTACATGAGCGCGATCCCCTGCGACGCCTGCCACGGAAAACGCCTGTCGCCGGTGAGCCTCGCGGTGACGGTCGGCGGCCTGAACATCGCGGACTTCTGCGACCTGTCGGTTTCTCAGGAGCTTGACTTCCTGGACGGCCTGAAGCTGACGGACCGCGAAAACGCCATTGCGAAGCTGATCCTGCGCGAGATCCGGAACCGGCTCGGTTTTCTGAAAAACGTCGGCCTCGAATATCTCACGCTCTCCCGCCCGGCCGGATCCCTTTCCGGCGGGGAGAGCCAGCGCATCCGGCTCGCCACGCAGATCGGCTCCTCGCTGACGGGCGTGCTGTATATCCTCGACGAGCCGAGCATCGGTCTGCACCAGCGGGACAATGCAAAGCTTCTGGCCACGCTCAAGCACCTGCGCGACCAGGGGAACACCGTCATCGTGGTGGAGCACGATGCGGAGACCATGTGGGCCTCCGACTATATTGTGGATATCGGCCCGGGCGCGGGCATCCACGGCGGGGAGGTCGTGTTCAGCGGCAAGGTGCAGGATATCGTCAAGTGCAAGGAGTCCATCACGGGCCAGTACCTCAGCGGAAGGAAAAAGGTTGAAGTGCCCGCGACGCGCCGCTCCGGCAACGGAAAAAAGCTGAAGATTTGGGGCGCGCAGCAGAACAACCTGAAGAATATCGACGTGGAGATCCCGCTCGGGGAATTCGTATGCGTCACCGGCGTTTCCGGCTCGGGGAAATCCTCGCTGATCAACGAGACTCTTTACCATTATCTGGCGTCGGAGCTGAACGGCGCCCGGGATCGGCCCGGAAAATTCCGGAAGATCACGGGGCTTTCCGCGCTCGATAAGGTCATCGCGATCGACCAGTCCCCCATCGGGCGCACGCCGCGTTCCAACCCGGCGACTTACACCGGCGTTTTCAACGACATCCGCGAGCTGTTCGCCTCCACGCAGGACGCAAAGCTGCGCGGCTATACTTCGGGGCGCTTTTCATTCAATGTGAAGGGCGGGCGGTGCGAGGCCTGCCAGGGCGACGGCATAATTAAAATAGAGATGAATTTTCTGCCCGACGTCTATGTGCCGTGCGACGTCTGCAAGGGCAAAAGGTATAACCGTGAAACGCTTGAGATAAAGTACAAAGGCAAAAGCATATACGACGTACTTGAAATGACTGTTGAAGAAGGCCTTGCCTTTTTTTCCAACCTGCCGGGCATAGCACGCAGGCTGCAAACGCTTTACGACGTCGGCCTCGGCTATATAAAGATAGGGCAGCCGGCGACTACGCTTTCTGGCGGTGAGGCACAGCGCGTAAAGCTTGCGTCGGAACTTGGCAAACGTTCAACCGGACGTACTATT
>ENA-UOOK01001890-UOOK01001890.1-fermentation-metagenome-genome-assembly--contig:-NODE-1890-length-26856-cov-5.564718_pt1 | contig 26856 bp, 22 predicted proteins | sample MGYA00245777_ERZ724023 | MGnify/ENA primary metagenome ERZ724023 (study PRJEB28704, sample SAMN03018312) | fermentation metagenome | biome: anthropogenic terrestrial biome; feature: soil; material... | reverse complement strand
AGGTTATATTTTCGAATATTTTATCCGCACCGTACATTTTGCATAAATTATTAACGCCAATTTCAATCATTTTAACTACCTATTTATTTTTTATAATTTTTATCATGTATTATTTTTAAACCTTTAAACAAAAGCAATGAATCAAATACGTTAATTTCGGAGGTTTCATCGGCTATAAGTCTGCCAAGTCCCCCTGTTGCAACAACCTTAATTTTTTCATTGCATAATTCTTCTTTTATTTTTTTTATAATATATTCCACCTGTCCTATATACCCGTAGAATAACCCTGCCTGCATGCTTGTTACAGTGTTCCTTGCAAGTATTGAATCAGGTTTTTTAATTTCAATTTTCGGAAGCTGTGCAGTTCTTTGCCACATAGCATCGGCCGAAATTTGAATTCCCGGAGAGGTGATGCCGTATCTGTACTCTCCTTTTTCACTGACCACATCATATGTTGTTGCCGTTCCAAAATCTATTACTATCAAAGGACCTCCGTATGCTTCGTATGCCGCAACCACACCTACAATTCTGTCCGCACCTACCTCTCGGGGGTTATCGTTCATCATTGTTATTCCTGTCTTTGTTCCCGGTCCCACAATTATTGGTCCGATATTAAAAAACTTTTTTATGGCACTCTCAAAGGAATACATTACGTTTGGTACAACCGATGAAACTATTGCACTGTTTATGTTATGATGATCTATATTATTGTATTCCAATAGATTTAATATGAAAATACCGTATTCATCAGATGTCTTTTCGTTTTTCGTAACCATCTTCCAATTTCCCACAAGCTCATTGCCCTTATAAACACCTATGACTATATTTGTATTACCTATATCAACAACTAAAATCATACTTTTTCACCTCTTTTCTTCTTATCTTATGGTAAATGTATTGCAGCGAAGTTTCTATTGCCGTAACAGTGATTTCAATCTTTCTTCAGCTCATCAATTGCCTTGGTTGTAATCTGATTCCTGTCGAGATTTAACAGCCTTATTGCCTTTTCCAAATCTTCTTCGGAAGTAACCTCTATTTCGAGATAAGGCTTTGAATACGTTTTTTCATCCCAAGTATCTATTTCAAACAGTATATTTTCATACTCATATGACCTGCGATGTTTATATCCGGGTCTTTTTTGCTTATACCCCAATAATTCAATTATTTTAGAGGCGCTTTCCCAATCGGAAATATCCGTGTCAATTTCTTCATTAACCCTAAGAGAATCTCTTTTTATACCTCTTTTGAATGTCATTGTGCTCTTAGTTTCTCCTGACAGATTATTTTTAGTTATTCTGATTCTCAAATAACCCATATATTTTTTTTTCAAAAAATAATCATCCGTATCGAACCTATAATTTATCTGGTCTTCATCTTTAACAAGAACAGCTCCCAAATCAATAAGCTTCTTTTCGATTTCTTCCTTGTCAATATTTAAAACCTTAACTTCCCTCTCTCTCATTGTTCCCTCCGTCTGTATTTACGTAATTATAGCACAATTTTCAACAAATATAAATATATTTGTGTTTGGATTTCCTGGTTTTGAAAATTTTTAATGGATGTATTTTATAAATAAATTATTATTAGCTTGATACTTGACTATATTTTTGAGTATTGATACCTTGGTAAAAGCTCAGCTCCATTGTATGCTTTTCCCGACCAATTTGTATTTTTCAGGTTTCCGCTAAATACAATCCTGCCGTTTATATTTATCAAATCCTGTGGTCTTACAAGATTCTCGGATTTATTAAAATTAACTATGCTGCTTTTATTTAAAATATAATAAACAAATTCAGAGCATAAAAACCTTCTGTCGTTGCAGGATTCTTTGTTAAGTAAACAATTAATAAGTCCTATATAGTTATATTTGTATAAGTCCTTGTCTAAAATAAATTCATTTATTAAATTCTCTGCCTTATCGTACTGCTCACGGGACACTTCAATTTCCATTACTAAGCCGTAAAGATTATCGTGCCTTCCGTATACTCCTTCATTCAAATTCTCCTTGACGAAACGTCCTACAAAGGGATTGTATGAATATTTCCTACCAAAGCTGTACATTTGGTTTAACCCTCCGTCCAATGAAATTGAGGCATGCGTATACTTATCATTTTTAATAAATCCGATTAATCTTGATAATATTGTTTTTGTTCTTGTAAGAACAATATAAATTTTCTTGTTTTCCATAATTTCTCCTTATGTTCCTATGTTTGAGTCTATGTTCTAATTATGGATAACCTGACTTAAAAGACTATAAAAGAAATATTAATAAATCATTAGAATTTGCTATAAACATACTGCTTCATAAAAAATATTAAAATCGAGGTTAATGAATAATAAATTGTAATATTAATTATATATTGGCAGCTAAAGTATTGACATTGTATATGTTTTAATATACAATGTCAATTGAAAGAGGTTATTAATATGGCACAAATAAATATTCGTATTGACGATAAGTTGAAAGAAAAAGCAGAAATATTATTTAATGAATTAGGATTAAGCATGTCAACTGCATTTAATATTTTCGTTCGTCAAGCAGTTCGACAAGGTGGCATACCTTTTGAAATTACAACACAAATAGACCCATTTTATAGTGAAGCCAATATGAACGTTATCAAAAAATCAATTAGAGAAGCCGACGAAGGTAAATTTGTTTATAAAACAATTGAAGAATTGAAGGCAATGGAAGATGAAAGTAAATTTTACTGAAACAGCATGGAGTGAATATATATATTGGCAGAGCCAAGACAAAAAAACAATAAAACGCATAAATCAGCTTATTCAGGATATTGATAGAAATTGCATTTTTTCATTCCCGTGTAAATCCACACCGCATCTCTTAAAAATTCGGCACCTCCGGGCTGTTCCTTGTCATAATGAGCTCTGAATCTTTCATCATCAACATACATTTGTGTTAAGTTAGCATGTGCTTCCTTGTTGTAATTGCCCCAGCAGAATGTTATCCATTTCGCATGAAGCTCTGCTGTCTTCTGAGCAAGCTCGCCTGCCGGATTACCGGTTTTATATGCTTCCTTTAATGTTTCTATAACTGAATTTCCAAGCTCCTGCAGCTCATCATACTGCTCCTCAGTCATGTTCATAAATTGCTCATTGGATTTTTTTACGGTTTCCTCCCCATATTTTTCTCTTATTTCTTTTCCGAAGTTTTTTTCATTATCTTCTACAAGCTTTTTCTTAAAGCCTTCAAATTTTTCTTTATCACTCATTTTTATTTTCCCTTCTTTATTGAATATTGTCTTTTCTACATTGTGGATTAAAGCATCCAATTGCTGTCTTCTTGCAAGGAGCTCATTATAGTGCTGCTTCAGTGCTTTTGTTTCGTCAAAATCCGGAGACGCAATTATTCCCTTTATACTGTCTAAATTAACACCTAACTCTTTGTAAAACAAAATTTGCTGCAGTATGTCAATTTCTTTTTCACCATAAATTCGATAACCTGATGAATTGATTCTCGCCGGCTTCAGAATTCCTATTTCATCATAGTACCTTAATGTTCTCGTACTGACTCCTGCCAATGCGCTGAGTTTTTTTATTGTATATTCCATTTCTTCACTCCTTACATTTACAGTTTACACATTTACGTAACGTGAATGTCAATAGTTTTTTAGTTTTTTATTTTTTTGTTTTAAATATAATTATTTGGGTATATAATTATATGTTAATAGTATAAAAAATTAGGAGGTATCATATGTGTAACAAAGGAAGATTCTATATTTGTGAAACTTGCGGTAATTTGGTGGGATTGGTATTGGAAGGCGGCGGAGAATTGGTATGCTGCGGAAAACCAATGAAGGAATTGGTTGCAAATACACAGGAGGCTGCCTATGAAAAACATATACCCGAAGTAAATGTCGAAGGAAACAAGGTAACCGTAAAGGTTGGCAGCGTAGAGCATCCTATGGTTGAAGAGCACTACATTCAATTTATCTATCTTGTAACTAAAAACGGCGCTCAGAAAAAATGCTTGAACCCGGGAGAACATCCTGTTGCCGAATTTGCTTTGGTTGACGGTGACGAAGTTGTTGCAGCTTATGAATTCTGCAATCTTCATGGACTTTGGAAGAAAGAAATGTAATGAAAGGGAATATTCCCTTTCATTTTTTTATTGCTCCTCTGCCCGAATAAGCTAAGGGATATCCGCTACGTTCAGACAAATAGAGGATACCTTTCTTCCTATGATATAGTTGCTCCGCTTGGCATATCATCCAAAGTAGATACCACCGAAAGCTTTTTGCCTTTTTCCGCCGATAAAATCATGCCGTTTGATTCAACACCCCTCAGTGTTACAGGTTTTAAATTATAAACCATTACTACCTTCTTGCCTGCCAGGTCTTCGGGAGCATACCATTTTGATATGCCCGAAACCACCTGCCTTGTTTCTTCACCAATTTTTAACTGAAATACCAACAGCTTATCTGCATTTGGATGTTTTTCAACCTTAATTATTTCTGCAACTCTCATATCCAATTTAGCAAAATCATCAATTGTTATATATCCCTCATCATCTTTATCATTGGCGTCAGCCTCTGATTTTTCATTTGATTCTGCTTTTGCTTCTTCAGCCTTAACGGGAGTTTTGGGTGCTTTTGCTTCATTCAGCTTATTTATTTCTTCAATTTTCTTTGCGGTATCGATTCTTGCAAATAAAATTTCAGGTGTTCCCACCTTTTGTCCGGGAATCATTCCGTTAAATTGGAGCAGGGATTCCCAATCCCTTTTCTCTGTGTTAAGCTGTTTTAAAATCTTCTCGGCTGTTTCCGGCAAAAACGGCTCCAAAAGTACCGCCGCAATTCTTATGGATTCCAAAAGATTATATAAAACCGTTCCTAATCTTTCCTGCTTGCTTTCATCCTTTCCAAGAACCCAGGGCTGCGTTTCATCAATATATTTGTTGCTTCTTCTGAGAAGTGTAAATATTATATCAATTGAATCGGACACTCTCAATTCATCCATTTTCTTTTCAATTTTTGGAGCTGTTTCAAGAGCAAGCTTTATTAATTCGTCGTCTATGGGCTCATGCGCCAAAGGAGCTTTAACTTCCCCGCCGAAATATTTATTTGTCATTGTTATTGTTCTGTTTACCAAATTTCCGAGAATATTGGCTAAATCAGAATTTATTCTTTCTATTATTAAATCATAAGTAAGCGTCCCGTCACTGGCAAAAGGCATTTCATGAAGAACAAAATATCTGATTGCATCAACTCCGAATAATTCCACCAAGTCGTCCGCATAAATAACATTGCCCTTTGATTTGCTCATTTTGCCTTCGCCCACCAAGAGCCAGGGGTGACCGAAAACCTGCTTGGGAAGCTCTTCACCTAATGCCATCAGCAGTATAGGCCAATATATTGTATGAAATCTTAAAATATCCTTCCCAATCAAGTGTACGTCAGCCGGCCAATACTTTTTATAAAGCTCACCGTGATTGCCTTCTGTATCATACCCTAAAAATGTAATATAGTTGCTTAAAGCATCAATCCATACATAAACAACATGACCCTCGTCAAATGTCAGTGGTATCCCCCAGTCAAAGGATGTTCTCGACACACATAGGTCCTGCAAACCCGGCTTGATAAAATTGTTTACCATTTCATTTTTTCTTGATTCAGGCTGGATAAACTTAGGATTTTCTTCAATATGCTTCATTAATCTGTCCGCGTAATTGCTCATTTTAAAGAAGTATGCTTCTTCTCTTGCCATGTGAACTTCTCTTCCGCAGTCAGGACATTTACCATCCACCAATTGCGCATCTGTAAAGAATGCTTCATCCGGTGTGCAGTACCATCCCTCATAATATCCCTTGTAAATATCACCTTGGTCATACAGTTTCTTAAATATTTTTTGAACGCCTTTTACATGTTCAGGGTCGGTTGTTCTGACGAATTTATCATAGGAAGTATTCATCAAATCCCATATTCTTTTTATTTCACCCGCTATTTCATCTACATATTCCTGAGGTGTCTTTCCTGCTTCTTCGGCTTTAATTTGAATTTTTTGACCGTGTTCATCTGTTCCTGTTTGAAAATATACATCATATCCGTTTAATTTTTTAAATCTTACGATACTGTCCGCAAGAACTATTTCATACGTGTTTCCGATATGAGGCTTGCCGGATGTATATGCTATTGCTGTGGTTAAATAATATTTTCCTTTATTCATTTTCCCTCCTAATTTAAATACGCCCCTTAGCATAAGCTAAGAGGCGAAATGTCGCGTTACCACTCTTTTTTGCACATATTTCACAATACGTGCCTCCGCAGGTTCAGTCAAACCTTGTATTATAACGTATACTCACGTCATACCCTAACAAACGCTCAGGCATGAAGCTCCAAGACCATCTTCATTTTAAAACCAATCCCCGGCTTCCACCTTACCCGGTTCTCTATATCACGGCTGTAAAACTACTCTTCTTTTCATCGCTTAGGTTATTATATATATACATGTTTAAACTATACATAAACAACTTATTTTTGTCAACTAAAAAATCAATTTAACACATTTAAATATTGCAACTATTATTCCGATTATAATTGCGGGAATCAGCAGAAGTCCTATTCCAAGAGGGATTAATGCAAGAATTACCACAAATCCTATTATTGCTCCTATTATTGTAAAAAGGATCTTAAGAAATACAACGCCTACCTTTAATGCAGCAACTATGAATGCGAAAAATATAAATAATCCTATTAAAATATCCATTTATATCTACCTCCATAATTAATCTATATCATATCATTGCCTACTGCTATACTATTCATGTTAATCATATATTACACATAAATAATTCAAAATCCATTAATGTTAAATTAAAATATGATTAAAATATAAATGGTGAACAGACATTTCTACTTAAGCATAAAGTTTTCTATATCATCTGACGTCTTAATGATATCTTTAGATAAATTAATGATACCCTTTTTTGTTACCCAAAAATTATCTTCTATTCTTATGCCTATTCCTTCTTCTTTTATATAAAGTCCCGGCTCTACAGTATATACATTGTTTTCTTGCATTGTTTTATCTCTTCTTCTCAAATCATGAACATCCAATCCCAAGGGATGACCGATACTGTGATAATAATAATTATCAACCTCCGAATCATCCTTAATTATGTTCAGCATTTTCAATCCCTTTGCAAAATAAGCTTTGACTTTGTTGTTTACTTCTATTTCGGATGCTCCCACATGCATTGCATCAGTTGTAACATTCTGTGCCTCCAAGACTACATTGTAAACATCCTTTTGTCTTTGAGTAAATTTACCGTTTACGGGATATGTCCGCGTAATATCGGATGCATAATTGTTTGATAACGCACCAAGATCAAGCAGTATCATATCACCGTCTTCCATTTTACGCTGCAAGTCAACATAATGCAATATCACAGCATTGCCTGATGACGCACCTATTGTTTGAAAACTCGGTCTTGAATTCCTAAGCATCAGCTGATATTCAAAATCAGCCCTTACCTGATATTCAAACTTCCCGGGTCTTAAATTTTTCATCACAAATTCCAAGGCTTCTTTTGTATATCCTATGGAAGTTTTTATTTCTTCAATTTCTTCTTCTGACTTGGTACTTCTTAAATCAATCATAATATCCAATGAATTTTTTATATTCACAGCCGGATATTGATTCCTGATCCAATGAGCAAGACTTCTGTAGCTGTCATAAGGTTCATCAGCATCTGTAATGTATGAAAAAATATACACGTTGTCCGGTCTGTCCGAAGAAGATAATATACTTGAAAACTGAGTCAAAAAATCATTCCTGTTTTCAATGGATTTTATGCCTGATGCTTCAATTGCTTCTTCCTTTCTCATGAGTATCCCGTACCATTTTTCAAAATGCTCGTCAACAGGCGGTATGTACAAGGTTTCGGTTATATTTCCTGCATTCTTTTTGATTATTAAAACCATATTCTCTCTGTCTATTCCCGTAAGATAGAAGAAATTCCTGTCTACGGAAAATGAATATTGCTGGTCGGCACTTTCCCTTGGAGCCTTGCCCGAGAAAAATACCGCTGCAGAATAATCATCCAAACTTTGTGCAAATTTAGCCCTGTTATTTATAAAAAAATCTGTTTTCATTTATACCCTCCATAATATATTTGGGGACATTCCTCTAAAGCTTACTCCAAAGACTATCACTGCTTTAGAGGTGTGTCCTCATTCATCTTGTTCTTTCAACTGCTTTCTTCCAGCCTTCATATAGTTTACTTCTCTTGTTATCATCCATTTCAGGCTTGAATTTTCTGTTCATATTCCAGTTTTGAATTATTTCACCCTTTGATTTCCAAAACCCTGCTGCAAGACCTGCGAGATATGCGGCACCAAGGGCTGTGGTTTCTGTTATGTCAGGTCTCTCAATATTTACATTCAATATATCTGATTGGAATTGCATAAGAAAGTTATTTGCAGACGCCCCGCCGTCTACCTTTAATACTGTTAAATTGATTCCCGAATCATCAATCATTGCTTCAATAACATCCTTTGTCTGATATGCAATGGATTCAAGAGTTGCTCTGATAATGTGATTCCTGTCGGCTCCTCTCGTTAAGCCTATAATTGCTCCTCTTGCATACATATCCCAATAGGGAGCTCCCAACCCGGTAAATGCAGGTACCACATAGACTCCGTTTGTGTCACTTACCTTATTTGCAAAATATTCGGAATCCGCGGAATCATGAATGATTTTAAGCTCATCTCTCAGCCACTGTACTGATGCCCCTGCCACAAATATGGATCCTTCCAAAGCATATTCCACCTTGCCGCCTAAGCCCCATGCAATGGTAGTAATCAACCCGTTGTTGGATTTGACTATTTTTTCCCCTGTATTCATGAGCATGAAGCATCCTGTACCATATGTATTCTTTACCATACCTTCCTGAAAGCAAAGCTGTCCGAAAAGAGCAGCCTGTTGGTCTCCGGCAATTCCCGATATAGGTATTTCACAGCCGAACAATTCAAACCCGGTATTTCCGTAAATTTCTGATGAGGGCATTACTTCAGGCAGAATTTTACAGGGTATATTCAGTATGCCGAGTAATTTTTCGTCCCATTTCAATGTTTTTATATTGTAAATCATAGTCCTTGAAGCATTGGAATAGTCCGTTATATGTACCTTCCCTCCCGTAAGGTTCCATAAAAGCCACGTATCTACGGTTCCAAACAGAATATCACCTTTTTCTGCCTTTTCTCTGACTCCCTCTACATTATCCAAAATCCACTTTATTTTTGTTCCCGAAAAATAGGCATCTATAACCAATCCTGTATTTTCTTTAATGTATGGCTCCAATCCCGACTTTTTTAATTCATCGCATATTTCAGCAGTCTGCCTGCTCTGCCACACTATTGCATTATATACGGGAATGCCTGTATTCTTATCCCACAAAATTGTGGTTTCTCTTTGATTTGTGATTCCTATGCATGCAATTTCCGAAACATTGACACCACTTATCGCTTCTTTTGCAGCATTAAACTGTGTTTCCCATATTTCCCCGGGATCATGCTCAACCCAGCCGGGATTTGGATAGATTTGAGTGAATTGCTTTTGAGATATATTGACAATTTCCCCGTTTCTGTCAAAGAGTACAGCCCTTGAGCTTGTAGTGCCTTGGTCTAATGCAAGAACATATTTCTTTTCCATAACCCCTCCTCATATTGGAGACATTCCTCCAATGCTGTCCCTCAAAGACTTGCCCTTCATTGGAGGTGTGTCCACGTTCCTGTTAGTTCAATTATATACCCCCTTGTCAAAAATGACAATTGCAATCTCCAGAATTATTGCTCCTCCAATATATTTTCTCCCGCAATATGATTATTTATTACAATTGACATATTTCTTGTTGTGTTTTTCCTGATTATATTATATCATCAATATAAGTTATAATTTTGTTAGGAGGAAAATAATGAAAAAATTTGTATTTACTTTAAGCTTGGTTTTAATCTTGGCATTATCATGTGTCACTGCTTTTGCAGGTGAAATCATTATAAACATTGATTCTGTCAAGGTGGAATTTAATGATGATTTGGGTTTCCCTTTCTTGGATGAAAACAACAGAACTTTGGTTCCATTCAGAGCCACCCTTGAAAAATACGGTGCAGAAGTTGATTGGAACAATGAGGACAGAATTGCAATTGCAGTTAAAGGAGAAACAGTTGTTGAAATTCCCATCGATAAAAACTATATTCTTAAAAACGGTGAAGAAATAGCTGTTGATACGTCTGCAAAAATTGTAAACGGAAGAACATATCTTCCCATAAGAGCGGTGATCGAAGCTTTCGGCTCCGAAGTTCAATGGGATTCACAATTAAATACAGTGGTTATAACAACCGAACCTGTGGATGCCAAGGCAATTTATAAAGAGGCAAATGAAAAATCCGCTAATTGGAAGAGTTATGATGCAAAAGCAACTGTTAACATGTCCATGGCAATACCTGATGAAACGGGAAGCGTTCAGGAAATGAATATGGATATGAATATGGATATGACTGTTTTTATGGATCCTATTAAAATAAAAGTGAAAGCTGCAATGCCTTTACTCAGCGAACAGCCCATTATGGAAATGTATATGACCGTTGATGAAGCCGGTTACACCACATATATGGGAACAGATGACGGCTCAGGCAAATTAAACTGGATGAAACAAACAATTAAAGATGATGTGCTGACAGCCCTTATGAAAAATGACGAAGAAACAATAGAGAAGAACAAAGAAATAGATGAAAAATTCACAAAGGATGTTAAATATTTCGGCAAATATACGGATGAAGCAGGAAGAACATTGTTAAGACTTCAATATACAATGTCCGGGGACATCTATAAAGAAATATTCGGCGAATATTTGGAATCGGCTCCTGAACCTGCTAGCGAGCAGGAAGCAATGACAGTTGAAATAATAAAGAATTTCGCAAACGCCAATATGGGAGATTTGACATACATCGTATATATTGACGAAGCTACAGGCGAAATGGCAAAAATGGAAATGGATTTAGGAGATATGGTTGTGTCCATGATGTCAGGCATGACCGGAATATTAGGTGAAATGCCTGCTGAAGCCATGGAAATTATAAACAGCTTAAAGGCAAAAATGGCAGCTGAATACTTAAACATAAACAGTGCAAAAGACTTTGAAATCCCAAAAGAAGCTTTAAACGCACAGGATATGGCTGAAGCACTTGAAGCGTTAGAGCAACCGGAGTCCGCTGAATAAAAATAATGAAAACATTAAGTTTATACTTGCTTTTATTTCTGTTATTATCCGGATGTACGGAACCGATTCCTCAAACTCCGGATAATGATATGCCAAACATGCCGCCGGAAGAAATTATCCCGCCGGAGGATGAAAATATAAATCAGGAAGATGAATTGCCAACGCCGGAAGATGAGAAAGGCTTGTTCCATGAATTTGAGGAAGATGCATTGGTTATATTAAATAATATGAGCCTAGAAGAAAAGATAGGACAAATGTTTCTCGCCCGATGTCCGGAAGATGAATATTTAAGCTTATATCTATCCATGAACCCCGGCGGATTTATATTGTTTGGAAGAGATTTTTACGAAAAAACAAAAGAGGAAGTAATAAAAAATATCAATTACTATCAGGAAAACAGCACCATACCCATGATTATAGGAGTCGATGAAGAAGGGGGTACGGTTGTCAGAGTGAGCTCAAACCCAAATTTAGCACCAATTCCCTTTAAATCACCGCAGGATTTATTCGAATCAGGCGGATATGAAGAAATAAAAAGAGATGTGCAGGAAAAATCAGAACTTTTAAAATCTTTGGGCATTAATTTGAATCTAAGCCCCGTAGCTGATGTGGCAACTGATCCGGAAGATTTTATCTTTGAGCGCTCCTTCGGAAGACCGGCTGAAGAAACAGCACAATATGTAAAAATTGTTGTGGAAGCGGCAAAGGAAAATAAGATTTCTTCAACATTGAAGCACTTCCCGGGCTACGGAAACAATATAGATACTCATACAGGCTCCGCATATGACAAAAGACCCTATGAAGTTTTTTTACACAGCGACTTTATACCATTTAAAGCGGGAATTGAGGCGGGAGCCGAAAGTATTTTGGTTTCACACAACATTGTGGAAGCAATTGATGCGGAACAACCCGCATCACTGTCAAAAAAGGTAATTGATATTTTAAGAAATGACATGAAATTCACAGGCATCGTAATAACTGACGATCTGTCAATGGGAGCCGTATCGGAAACTGCTTCTCCTGAAACAATGGCTGTTTTGGCAGGAAACGACATGCTCATCGTGTCAAATCTTGAAGCATCCTACAACATTCTTTTATCTGCAGTATCAAGTGGAGATATATCAGAAGACAGAATAGATGAATCAGTTTTAAGAATAATTAAGTGGAAGTACTATTTGGGATTGATTTAGTCAGTATTATTTTTCAGATATTCGTCACACATATCCTTTAATTTTTCTATGACATCATAATTTGCGGAAGCTTTGCCGGACATATCAGCCTTAATTAATTCGAACATATCGCTGAGTCTATTTGCACCCACTGCTTCCACAAATTTTCTTATTCCGTTTCCTTTTATAACATTGACTATATCCTTTATGTAGTGATATCTTATTAAGGTTTTTACATCCAAAATAAATTCATCCTCATATCCGAGTCTTCGGAGAATTTTTTCACTTGCATGAGCAGATTTTATATGATGACCATAAAAATGTCCCCTTCCCTTTTCATCTAAAGTAAAGCATTCAGGCTTCATAATATCATGGAGTAAGGCTGCCATTCTCAAATTAAGCTTTGGCATTATTTCATCCAGTACTGCCATGGTATGGTCTAAAACATCCTTATCATGATAGGGAGTATGCTGGTCAAAACCTTTCAGCCTTAAAATTTCAGGAATTATATTATCCATCTCTTTAGTTTCTATTAATTTATATATCCCAGTTGATGGTTTTTCGCTCATTAAAATATCATTCAAAACTTTTTTATACATATTTCTCCTTTTATGAAACTTTTTCTGCCATTATTTCGTCTAAGTAACAAGTGTAAAGTATATTATATCTTATACTGTTTACAATGATACATCAAATTATATTTTTATTCAAATTAAATTGGATTAAAAATTTAAATCTGTTTATCTTTCTTGTAAAATAGTATATAATTAATGCAATAGTCGGGAAGGTGATGTAATGAAAAGAACCGTAAAAACTTTTTTTATCGCTTTATTAATCTTAAATTTTATTGTGCTGAATGCCTATGGATTATCTTATGAAGCAAGCAATCATTATGGGCTTGAAAATGTTATTATTGAGCAAATGAGTAAATATAATCCGGATTTTAATATTAAATACACAGGTTCCTTGGATAACATAGAAGAAGTGTTAAGGAAAGCAGTGGATAAAAATATTTATTTAAAATCCAATATATCAGAAGTACATTGGGATGTGTCCGGGACAAAGAATGCAAGCCGCATCAATGTAAGGGTCAGCTATATTATAACGAAGGAAGAAAGAATAGAGGCAGATAAAAAAATCGAAGAAATTTTAGACGACATAATAGAGCCTTACATGAACGAGCATGAAAAAGTGAAAGCTGTACATGACTATATTGTATTAAACGGCAGATATGATGAAAATAAATTATACTATTCGGATTATGATTTATTGATGGAAGGAACTTCAGTTTGCAACGGATATGCTCTTTTAACATACAATATGTTAAGCAAACTTGATATTCCGGTCAGACTGATTTCCGGTTACGGCTCCGGAGAAGCACATATATGGAATATGGTTAAATTAGATGATTACTGGTACCACCTTGATTCTACCTGGGATGACCCTCAGCCTGATACCGGAACAATATCCTATTCCTATTACATGCTGACGGAAAAGGAAATTACCAAGGACCACACAATTGATGAAAACCAAGATATTCCGAAATCAACCAAAAAATATTATGAGCACCTGAAAGAGTTATCTTATGACAAATTGTTGGCTGAAACAGGCCTCGATATGTACAATGAGGAAAATACGGCAAAAAACGAAACAGAATTGATAAATATATTAAAACGTAAAATTTCATACCGTCCTCTAAGGATTTCTCTAAGACTTGATAAATCAATCTCACAAAGCAGTTTAGAAAATGCAATGTCTAAATTGGCGGTGAATGATTTTATTTCTCAAATCGGATACAGCCCAATCACAAGTGACACTACGGAAGAATGGAATATCTTAAATTTAAATATTAAATATAAGGAAACACCGGAAAAAATAACATTGGATTTTGCAAAGAATGTTTACAATACTGTCACAGAAGTGAAATTCAACGTTTACGCCATTTACGGAAATAAAAAGGCAAATATTACAAACGATGTGTTGATTTATCCCTATGACACAGATAAATTGAGTATCTCCAAGGGAACGTTAAAGTTCAAAGAGCCCGGAAACTACAATCTGTCGTTTGAATATCAGGGGCTTCGTGAAGACATATCAATTACGGGATTGAATTCAAATGCATTTGACTACATTACAAATAAAAAGCCTGATAACCCTGTCAATGTAAAGGTTTATGACCAATATATCGATTTCAGCTCAGTAAATCAGTGGCCTTTCATTGAAAACGGCAGAACTATGGTTCCACTAAGAGCTGTATTCGAAGTATTAAACTGCAATGTCAAGTGGGAGGAAGCGTCGAAAACCGCAGTTGTGGAATACGGAACAACCAAAATAATTATTCCGGCAAACTCCACCACAGCATATATAAACGGCAAGGCAAACACGTTGGATGTACCCGCAAAAATAATAAATGACCGCATTATGATACCTCTTAGATTTGTCAGCGAGGCAATTGAAAAAACCGTTATATGGGATGGATCCAACAAAACCGTTTTAATTTATTAGGAGGATATATGGGACCCTTTGGCTATGGATTTGACATTATGTTCAGTATTTTCCCGATTATGTTTTTTCTCGTATTCGGATTAATTTTTTACTCTATATTTCAGGGCATTAAGCAAAATCGATACAATAACAAGCAGCCTGTAATACCTGTAAATGCAAAAATTGTTGCAAAAAGGTACGATGTATCACACCATCATCACAATACAGGTAACAATATGCACCATAATTCAAGCAGCACAAACTATTATGCAACCTTTGAGCTTGCAAACGGTGAAAGAATGGAACTATTAATTCCCGGTGGCGAGTTTGGAATGCTTGTTGAAGAAGATAACGGAACCTTGAGCTTTCAGGGAACAAGGTTTATCAGTTTTATAAGAGAATAGCCTCAGGACATTATCTAGTGGGGCTTTCTGCAGTAAGCAAAAGAGACAGATTGCTGTCTCTTATTTTGTATACCTATTGCTCTTTTAATATTTCCACTGCCTTTTGAAGCTGATTATCTGTTTTGTAATACTCATATCCGTAACCCTGTGCATCTTCGGGCAGCTGAATTTCAATGTCCGGCTCGATTCCTATGCCGTGAATGTTTATGCCTGCCGGCGTAAAATATTCGGAAACAGTCATTTTAATTCCCTCGCCGTCATTTCCGAAGGCTTGAACCTTCTGAACTATCCCCTTTCCAAAGGTCTTTGTTCCTATTAAGGTTGCCCTTTTTGTATCCTTCATAGCTCCTGCCATAATCTCCGAGGCACTGGCACTACCCTCGTTAATCAGCAAGGCAATGGGGATATCTTCCATCTTTTTATCGGATTTAAAATACTCAACTTCTCCTGCCTTTGTCTTAGTATAGGTTACAATACCTTCATCCATAAATAAATCCGATATTTCAACAGTGGAATTAATCATGCCCCCGGGGTTATATCTCAAGTCTATTACTAATTTCTTCATGCCCTTGTTCTTAAGAGCCGTATATGCAGCCTTAAAATCCTTTGCTGTCTGCATATCAAATGTAGTAATTCTTATATATCCTATACCGTCCTCAAGTATTGCAGGCTTAATAGTTTTAATTCTGATTTTCTCCCTGTTTACCACCACATCTGAAATATCGTGAGTTCCATCCGAGTTTACCCTTTGAATTGTCAATGTAACGCTTGTTCCCGGCTCACCTTTCATTATTTTTACTGCGGCATCAATCTGTTCTGCAGTAAAATCAGTGCCGTTAATTCTGATAATTTTATCCCCTGTTTTCAGCCCCGCCTTTTCTGCGGGAGTATCCTCGATAGGTGATACAATCAATATTTTATTATCATCACTGGCGGTTATATAAACTCCAATACCTTCATATGAGCCTTCCGTATCCTGCATCAGTGCCTCAAAATCTTTCTTTGACATGAACTGGGTATATGGATCTCCCAAAGCCTTCAGCGTTCCTTCCAATGCTCCTTCAAGCATTATCTGCTCATCAGCCTCATACAAGAAATCTCTTTTGGCTATTTGCATAACGCTCTCTTGTTTGGCGTACTTTTCAAACATTTTTCTCATTTGACCATATTCATCCGTAGGAACAAGCACTTTTTGTCCCATTTCAACCATTAATACATTTCCTAATGTCAAAGTAAGAAATGCCGTTATAAAAACAACAACTATTATCGTAAGAATATATTTCCTCTTCGATACCATATACTCACTCCCGCTATTAAAGTTAAGCTAAAATTAAACGCTTATATCTATTTATATGCCATCAATATGATTTTATCCTATAAAAATTAATACAGCCTTAATTTCATACATGGACTATTATAACATAAGAAAAGATAAATAAAAATGTTTTATTTTTGTTAAATATAAAAAAGGTAAGAACTACCGAGATAGTTTTTACCTTTTTATTAGTTTGTTACTAAAGTCTATTATTTTTCATTGAAAAACTTTTCTAATTTAACATAAGTATCGTATCTTTTGCTTGCATCCTCCTGAGCTTCTGCAAATAATTCTTCAGCAATTTCAGGATATTTCAATTTTAAACTTGAGAATCGAACCTGTCCGTCCAAAAACTCTTTCACAGGTATTGAAGGTTGCTTATAATCAAGGCTGAATGGTTTATCTTTCTTGTCAGGATTATAACGGTATAATGGCCATAATCCACAGTCCACAGCTTTCTTCATTTCATTTTGCGACTGCCCCATACCTTGTTTGATTCCGTGGCTTATGCATGGCGCATATGCAATAACTAGTGATGGACCATCATAATTAGCTGCTTCAGTAATAGCTTTCACCAATTGGTTCATATTTGCACCCATAGCTACAGAAGCAACATATACATTTTCATAACTTAAAAATATTCTTCCCAAATCCTTCTTTACAGTTTTCTTTCCGCCATCAGCAAATTTTGCAGATGCACCCAATGGAGTTGCTTTTGAAGATTGTCCGCCTGTATTTGAATACACTTCCGTATCAACTACTATGATATTAATATCTTCCCCTGAAGCAAGAACATGATCCAAGCCTCCATATCCTATGTCATATGCCCAACCATCACCACCATACAGCCAAATAACTTTTTTCGCTAATTGATCTTTATTAGCTAATATATTGTCCGCAGCAGCCTTTTCTTCTCCTGAAAATTCTGTTGTCTCCAAAATATTGACTAAATTTCTCGTTGGCTGGTCATTTCCTTCAAGGCTGCCATATGTATCCAAGTAGCTGCTGATTGCAGCTTTTACATTTTCTTTATCCGTTAACTCAGCTAATCGCAGGACATGCTGCTTAACTCCCTGACGACGATGCTTTGCTGCTTTAACCACACCTAACCCATTTTCTGCTTGATCTTCAAAAAGTGTACCATAGTATGCGGGACCTCTGCCTTCTTTATTTGCGGCATAAGCTAATGAAGGGAACGCACCTGCCCATGCTAATGAACATCCTACTCCGTTAACCCAAAACATTTTTTCTCCATATAACTGAGTCAATAATTTTGCATATGGTGTTTCTCCACATCCTGCACAAGCCCCAGAGAATTCAACAAGAGGCTGATAGAATTGACTTCCCTTTATAGTATTTCTTTTGAAGTGCTCATGTTTGTCTGATATGGTAAGTGCAAAATTCCAATTAGTCTGGTCATGAAGAGTTTCATCTACAGGCTGCATTGTCAATGCTTTTTCTTTCGCAGGACACGTGTTGGCACAGCTTCCGCATCCCGTACAATCAAGCTTGCTGTTTTCAATGCGATATTTATATCCTTTTGCACCCTGTGCATCAAGCATAACAAAGTTTTCCGGAGCATTTGCGGCTTCCTGTTCATTAAGCATAAACGGACGAATAACTGCATGAGGACATACAAATGAGCATTGATTACATTGGATGCAATTATCCGGATTCCAGACAGGAATATGAGTTGCGATTCCCCTTTTATCTATCTTGGATGTTCCCATTGGATATGTTCCGTCTCTATGTGGTACGAATGACGAAACAGGTATGTCGTCACCCCTCTGACGATTGCATGGCAATACAATATTTTTATATACCTCGGCATATTCAGCTTCATCAACTTCCTCACCGGCTGCATCCTTCCATGATTCAGGCACATCGACCTTTATTGCTGAATTAACACCCGCATCAATTGCAGCAATATTTTTTGCAACAACATCTTCACCTTTCGTAGCATAAGTTTTTCCTGCTGCATCCTTCATAAGTTCAACAGCTTTATCTAAGGGAATAATTCCAGATAGTTTAAAAAACGCCGCTTGTAAAATAAGATTAGTAAACGAGCCTAATCCTAACTCCTGAGCAATTGATACTGCATCAATAATATAGAATCTTGCGTTTCTATTTGCTAATTCTCTCTTTACATTTGCCGGTAAGCCTTTATCTAGGTCTTCAGGTTTCATGGCAGTATTTAGTAAGAAAATTCCCCCATCTTTTATTTCATGCAGCATATCATATTTATCAAGGTATGCTTCCACATGGCATGCTAAAAAGTCTGCAGCCTTTACATAGTAAGTGGAACGAATATGATTCTTGGAAAAACGAAGGTGACTCTTTGTGATGCCATTCGTTTTTTTTGAATCATATTCAAAGTAAGCCTGACTATATAGTCCGCTGGCGTCACCGATAATTTTAGCCGAGTTTTTATTTGCTCCTACGGTTCCATCTCCGCCTATACCCCAAAACTTACAGGAAATATTACCTTCCGGTTCGGTTATTAATGGTTCTTTAACAACCAATGAAAGGTTGGTCACATCATCAACAATGCCAATAGTAAATAATTCTTTAGGTTCATCAGAGTTCATGTTGTCATAAACAGCTTTAATTTGTGCAGGTGTTACGTCTTTTGAAGCCAGACCATAGCGTCCGCCATAAATAGTTGGTGTGTCTTCAACACCGTTATATGCAGCGCATACATCCAAATACAGGGCTCCCGCAATAGAGCCCGGCTCTTTAGACCTATCAAGTGCAGTAATCTTTTTAACTGTTTTCGGTATTTTACTTAAGAAATATTTAACGTCAAAAGGACGGAATAAATGAATCTGTAAAACTCCAACCTTTTCACCATTATTACTCATATAATCAATTACTTCTTTAATAGTCTCCGTTGCAGAACCCATAACTACAATTACACGGTCGGCATCTTCAGCCCCGTAATAATTAAATATATGATAATCTCTGCCCGTAATTTTATTAATTTCACCCATCAAACCTTCAACCATTTCAGGAATTTTATCATAATCCGCATTATTTGCTTCCTGATGCTGGAAATATACATCTCCGCCTTGAACAGTTGTTCTGTATAGCGGATGTTCCGGATTCATTGCTATTTCATGGTAGTCCTTTAAAGCATCCTTGTCCAAAAGCAAACCGACTCTTTCCAAATCAATCATCTCTACAGTTTGAATTTCATGGCTTGTTCTGAAGCCATCAAAAAAGTGTAAAAATGGTATCCTTGTCTTTATTGTTGTCAAATGAGCAATAGCAGATAAATCCATAACCTCCTGAACGCTTCCGGTTGACATCATAGTTACACCGGCAGCCCTGCTGCTCATAACATCCTGATGATCCCCAAAGATATTATTTGCATGCTGAGCAACAGAACGTGCCGCAACGTGAAATACCGCAGGCATTCTATGTCCTGCCATTATATAAAGATTCGGTATCATCAGTAATAATCCCTGTGAAGCTGTAAAGGTGGTTGCTAAAGCGCCTGCTTCAGCAGCTCCATGCAAAAATCCTGCAGCTCCACCTTCCGATTGCATTTCAACAAGTGTCACTGGCTGGTTAAACATGTTTTTCTTTCCTGCCGCAGCCCATTCATCAACCTTTTCCGCCATTGGCGATGATGGGGTAATCGGAAAAATTCCTGCTACTTCCGTAAAATGATAGGCAACCTTAGCACATGCTTCATTTCCGTCTAAGGTAACCATTTTCTTTTTGTCTATCATAATTTACTCCTCTAGTTAAATATAATATTAATTTAGTTATCATAAAATTATTTTCATAATTAATTTAATTTGTTACTTTAACTCCTTAGTATTTTGCTGCATCATTTATTGAGTATATCAATTCTTTTATTGTTTCTAACTTATCAATATTCATTATGCAATTTAGGACAACACCTATATTATCCATGTCAAGTGCTCGACTTGCACACTGTTTAAATTTATCTAAAACTTCATCAAAACTTAAGGGATTTGTTGAATCTCCTTTAGCATCAATAACCCAATCATTAAGAACTTGACCGTCTTTCAAATAAACCTTTATCTTACTATCATACTTACCATTACCATATTTACCACCAGCAATACTATCATCAATTTCAATTGTAATTTTTTTCATTAGATCTTTCACTGACTTATCTTCAATTAAATCCCCATCATAATCAGAAAGTGTAACATTTCCATTTAAAATTGCTAAAGCAACATTATACTGAATACTAAATTTTCCTTGAAGTTTTGTTTTTGGAGCGGTATATTTAAGGCAATCAAAGCTTATCGGTTGTACAAGACATTCTACCTTATCTACATCATCAGCACTAAAAGCATATTCTGATTTTAAATTCTGTATAGCATTGATAGAACTATGGTTCTGTTTGCAACAGGGCCATGGCTTTATGTTAAGACCCGGCTTGATAAATGCAGATTCGTTTTTTTGAATTTCATCTAAAAAATCAGTAAAATCAATTGTCTTGGTTGTAACATTTGAAAAACCTTCATTACCTTCCATAACGGCTGGGTTAGATATAAAGCCTCCCTTTGCTAACTGTACTGCTAAAAATGCATCCGCTCCACATTTTCCGGCATGAAATGGTTTGACCATTGTACCAAAGTTGCCCTTTAATCCTGCCGACTCACTTGCAGAAATACTTAATGCATATACTAATTCATCTTCGGTAAGCTTAAACATTCTTCCAATGGCAGCAGTTGCACCAAAAATACCCAATGTAGATGTAGAATGCCATCCAAGTGAATAATAGCGACCATTTTTATTGAATGCAACACCGACATATTTTAGCACCTGTATACCTGTTAAATATGCCATGAAAGTATCTTCGCCGGAAATATCTAACATTTCCGCTGCTGCAAGCACCCCTGGGAGAATAGCAACAGAAGGATGTCCATCAGTGCTTGGAATAACATCATCAACATCATGAAAATGAGATGAAGTACCATTTATCATAATCGCACTATACGGATCAACTTTGAAATCTTTACGACCAATTACAGAACATACCTTCTTACCTTCGATAGACTTTGCATAGTCACCGATTATTATACTCGGTTTTTCGTTTGCACCTGCTATCATACAACCAACTGTATCAATAAAAAAGTTTTTTGCTGTCTCCCACGCTTGTTCATCAATGTCTTTTTTAGAATAATTTAACGCAAACTTTGCAATATATTTATTAAATGTCATATTTTCCATGTAATAATTCTCCTTATCTAAAATTTATTAATACATTTATAATACAATAACTTATTAACATAATTGTATAATAGTATTAGATTTAAAAATATTCATCCATTCATTTTTAAATGGATGAATATTTTAGATAATACATTAATTCATCGGGTATTTACTTAAAATGTAAGAAATACATTTTGCTTAAAAATCCTCATCCTGTTTCCATTCTTCTGGAAATGTACCGGTTAATGCTGCTTCAATACACATATCGGTTGACCCGCATAGAATGTTTAATCCATTTGAACCTGGTGTATAGAATGAAACTTTAGTTGAATTACATGCCATTGTTTTATATCCAGCTAACTCCGGATAACTTAAGCATGTACATGCGTCTTGAGTGAGTATTCCACCAGCCTTTTCAATAATATCTGAATATCCTAATTGTTTACTCATTCCTTTGACGAAGGCATTTGTTTGAAGCCAAAGTGTAACACCATCCTTAACTTTCTTTCCACTGAGTTTTTCCGAAATTACCTTTATCTGTTGTATAGTAAGCTGAGGACACCCTAAGGTAACAAGATCAACTTCTCGAGTAGTAGATCTTGTTGCAACCTGAAATCCTTCTTGAATTTCTTTTCTTGTAACTTCAATAGTCTCATATGTGTTACTACCAAACGCAGCTTCCTTAGTTGGAGCTTCAGGGGTATATCCGATGGCATGGAACATTGCTACTCCGCCAGTACAAGCCATTGCAGCTCCTAAAGTTGAAAGTTCCTCATTTGTAGGAACCGGAAGATTTTCAAATACAGGTATTTTATCTATTATTGTTTTTCCAACATAACACCCAACAGCCGAAAACTCAGAGTAGCCTTTTGGCTGGTCAATTATTTTAATAAGAACTTGACCTCTACGATTTTCAGGTAAATGCAATCCATACGCCGGAGTACGTCCTGTTAAACCAGCCGCAAATGAGCTTTGTGCACCCTCACGATTATCTCTTGCTCCAAGAACTGAATTACAATATACAACAGCTGATGATTCAGACCATGAAACACTTTCACCAAGACGCGGAACATAACCACACCAGTAAGGTGTACAAGTGTTTAGAGAAGTACATCCCATATCTTCATATGCTTTATCAATACGCATCTGCCAATCAAATTTCTCTTTTGGGAATCCAAGATCCGTAGCTCTGTCAACACCAATACAGTTTAATGTAGTAGGAATACGCACCTTTGCACCTTTGGCAACAAGATCCTCTAACCAAGCAACTCCAACTTCACCAAAGGTTTTAAAACCTGTACCTGCAACATGTGCATGTTTTATAGGAATAAGTTTTTCTGCTTCATACACCTTTCCCACAGCCATTAAAATTTTCATTCCTATTTGAGGACCATAACCATATTCGCCCTCAGCCATTCTTTTTTCTTCATCCGTTAAAAACATTAGTGTTTTTCCCCCTTTTTAAATATTTCTACAGTACCGTTTGTTGCATCAACTTTTACGTAATCTCCGGTTTCAATATTGGAAAATAAATCTTCTTCAAGTCTATCAACAACCGGTAACCCGGAAAGAATTGCTCCAACCGCTACTATAGTTTCTGTATTTAAATTAATAATTGCAGCAGGAGATCCAGGTGCAAGTCCAAGCTGATATACGTAACAGGAACCGCCTGTGCTTCCTTTTGCTTTAGGAAATATAAAAACTTTTCCTTTAATAAATTCTCCCTCAAGTGTATGTCCCGGTTCTTTAATACGTCCTGTTTCAAAATCTACGGCATGGTTAAAGCCAAATGCCATATCGGTTACTATCGCTTCTCCTTCACCATAACCTTCACTAATTGTTCTGCATTTAATTATTTTTGACATAACAACCCTTCTTTCAATTTATATTTATTTTAATGTACTTTCTCTCACATAAACTGTACCATCTAAAATAACTCTAGCGGTTCTAAAAAAATTGAGTTTTTTTAGAATAAGTTCACCTTTTTTGTTGTATTCTGCAATAGATTCTGCTGGCATTCTGCCTGAAGCATGTCCTATATAAAGCATGTTCCTTTTCTTTGCTTCATCACTCAATACATTATATACAACACTATCTTGAATTCTCGCTGATGCAGCAAGGCTAATTGAGCCACTCCCAGCATATGCCTTATGAATAAGCCCCATAGATGATAGTCTGCAAATCAAATCAACATCTTCAGCTTTCATTTTTTTACCATTAATACCTGTAAAATCTACAGATCTTGTAACTATATTGAAAAATGGAAGAAATTGATTCCAACTCTTCGCTTTTCTCCAATCATCAACAAAACCAACAAGTTGGCAGGCTTTACCTCTAACTGCTTCTATAAGGTCAACCAACTCTTTATCTGCCATCATTTGCTGAGGTGTTTCGGTTCCTTTAATCCCCATATCTTCAGCAGGTACAAAAAAACTAATAGTTCCGGCATCAACAATCGAAACATGGAATTTTCTGCCTTCATGTTCAATAATGTCCATAGCATTTCCAGTCGGAAGAAGTTTACCTGTCATACCTCCAATTACATTGCTCCAATCTAAAGCAATCCTTGCGCCGGTTCCGGGAACTCCGTCAATTTCAAAATCTCCGTCAACTGCAGCTTTCCCATTTATTACAGGTACTTCAGCCGTAATTACTTTACCAATATTTTTTAGGTGGATTCGGACATTTGTTAATGGCTCTACAGCTCTTACTAATCCATTGTTAATGGCAAATGGTCCGACCCCGGCAGAAATATTTCCACAGTTGCTATTAAATTCGACATGTTGCTCATCAATGCTTACCTGAGCAAAAGTATAATCAACATCAGCTTCAAGTATGGACGGAGGTCCAATTATAGCACATTTGCTCGTGAGAAGATCTGCACCTCCAAGACCATCAATCTGCCTAATATCCGGACTCCCAAAAATGCTGAGGATGACTTTTTCTCTCAAAATAGGATCAGTTGGAAGTTCATTTTCTAAAATATAGATTCCTTTACTCGTTCCACCCCTAACAATAGAACATTTAAATGATAAAGATCCTGTATTCACTTTTTTCACCTTGCGCTTAATATCGCATAGCCCTTTCTTTATATTATTTTTTTACAAAATCAACACTTTCATATCAATAGGGTTTAATTTTACCACCACCAAGTAAATTTGGAAGAAAAGTTACAAGTGGTTCACAGTAAGTAATCACCAATAGGGCAGCAATTGACGCAACTAGCAGTATAATTAATGGTTTAAATGTCTCCTCAATTTTAACTTTTCCTATAGCTGCTGAAACAAACAAGCTTGCCCCTACAGGTGGAGTTGACAATCCGATTGCAAGGTTGCAAACCATAATAACACCCAAATGCAGAGGAGATATTCCATATGGTTGTGCTATAGCTAAAAGTATAGGAGCTGTTATAGTAATTGCTGCTATAGTTTCTAAGAACATACCAGCAACTAATAATGCCGCATTTATCAGCATTAATACCATAAATTTATTAGTTGTTGCTGCATAAATTGCATCAGCTATGGAAGCAGGAATTCTTTCAAGTACAAGAATGCGTCCAAAAATTGTTGCAAATCCTAATAATGCCAAACTTAATCCAACGGAAATTGATGAACTCTTAATTATTCCAGGCATATCCGTAATCTTCAATTCTTTGTATACGAATAACCCAATTATTAAACTATACACTGTTGCTACAACAGCAGCCTCCGTTGGAGTAAAGATACCTGAATAAATACCGCCAAGTATAATTATTGGGACAAGAATTGACCATTTTGCATCCCAAATAACTTTTAATCTATCCCGGCGACTTAATTTTTCTTTAATTTTTTTATTACCATAACCCTTTTTTTTACATACAAGATAATTTGCTATCATTAATGCTGCACCCATTATAATTCCTGGTATGGCACCTGCCAAAAATAAATCTGTAACAGATACTGAAACTAAAACCCCATATATTATAAATGGTACACTTGGCGGAATAACAGGACCAATAGCACTTGAACAAGATGTTAGTGCACAGGCATATGGAGTATCATAATTATCAGCAGTCATTACAGGTATCATAATACCGCCAATAGCAGCTGCCGTAGCAAGCCCCGATCCTGAAATTGCAGCAAAAAACATGCACGCCATTACAGTTACCATTCCCATGCTACCAGTTGTATTCCCTAAAAGCGCACGCGCCATATTTACCAATCTTTTTGAAATTCCACATCTACTCATTACATCCCCCGATAGTACGAAGAAGGGTACCGCTAATATTGTAAATGAATCTCCAGATGTATAAAGCGTGCTGAAAAACATATCTACCGGAGGTGTACCATTAATCAACATTACCGCCAATACTCCGATGCCGAGAGCATATGCTATTGGAACATACAACAGTATTGATACACCAAATGCTAAAAATAAAATTGCAGTACTTGACATATTTGTATCTCCTTTGTCTTATTTTTCTAATAACTCTATAACCTTTTTAGAAAAGTCTTCACCAATTATACTTTTGTTTGCTTCAAAAACCTTTTTCCCGGCTGCTTCAAATTTATCCATAGTTGCCTGATCTGGCATAACAACGTCAATGCCATATTCAGTTTTAAGTTTTTCCACAGCAAGCAATTCTTGTTCTTCCGCATATTTTTGAACGTTATCTGTAAATAAATCCATTCCCTTAATTAAAATATCCTTAGCTTCCTCGTCTAAAGAGTCATAAAAGCCTCCATTTACAAAGGGTAATTGTACAATTTGAGCACTCTTATCCCACATAATATTATTAGCTACTTCTGCAAATTTTTGTGATGCAAAAAATCTTATAGGTGTGCAAACTCCGTCAATGGTACCTTGCTGAACGCCTGTATATACTTCTGAGAATGACATAGGTATAGCATTGACACCTAATTCTTTCATATAAGCTAATGTTGCCTCTGTTTGTGGAGTACGAAGCTTCAACCCTTTAAGATCATCCGCTGTTTTAATAGATTTATTTGCACCCGTTGCCATCCAGCCGTTTGGCCATCCCATTGAAGTAAAAGGGGCGGAAAGAGAGGAGCT
>ENA-UOOK01001888-UOOK01001888.1-fermentation-metagenome-genome-assembly--contig:-NODE-1888-length-26873-cov-4.215676_pt1 | contig 26873 bp, 23 predicted proteins | sample MGYA00245777_ERZ724023 | MGnify/ENA primary metagenome ERZ724023 (study PRJEB28704, sample SAMN03018312) | fermentation metagenome | biome: anthropogenic terrestrial biome; feature: soil; material... | reverse complement strand
TTAATTTTATAGAGATTTAATCGTTCAACAGCGGTCTGTGTTGGCCGCATAAAAATTATATCAATATGGCACAAATCAATTTCGGTGGCGTTGTGGAGACAGTGGTCACCAACAAGGAGTTTTCGTTGGAAAAAGCACGTGAAGTATTAAAAAATGAAACGATTGCAGTTATTGGCTATGGTATTCAGGGCCCTGGTCAGTCTTGTAATCTGCGTGATAATGGTTTCAATGTCATTGTTGGTCAGCGTCCTGGTCGTTCTTATGAGAAGGCCAAAGCCGATGGTTGGGTTCCTGGAAAAACTTTATTTTCAATAGATGAAGCTGCAAAAAAAGGTACAATCCTTTGTATGCTGCTTTCTGATGCAGGTCAGATTTCACAATGGCCTGACATTAAGAAGAACCTGACAAAAGGCAAGGCTCTTTACTATTCTCATGGCTTTGCAATCAACTGGCAAGACCGTACAGGGGTAGTTCCGCCTAAGGATGTTGATGTCATCATGGTAGCACCTAAGGGTTCCGGTACTTCTCTGCGTACAATGTTCCAGGAAGGCCGCGGTCTGAACTGCTCATACGCAGTAGAGCAGGATGCTACTGGTAAAGCTGAAGACAGGGTTCTTGCCATGGGTATTGGTATCGGCTCCGGTTATCTGTTTAAGACTACTTTTCAGCGTGAGGCCACTTCAGACCTTACAGGTGAGCGTGGAGCTCTGATGGGTGCTATTGAAGGTTTGCTCGAGGCTCAGTACAATGTCCTTCGCGAACATGGACATTCTCCTTCGGAGGCTTTTAATGAGACTATTGAAGAATTGACTCAAAGCCTTGGCCCGTTGTTTGGCGCTAAAGGTATGGACTGGATGTATGCAAATTGTTCCACTACAGCACAGCGTGGTGCTCTTGACTGGGCTCCTCGTTTCCGCGATGCCATTCATCCTGTAATGGAGTGGCTGTATCTCTCTGTAAAGAGTGGAGTGGAAGCACAAATTTCTATCGATAGTAATTCTCAACCGGATTATCGTGAAAAACTGAATAAGGAATTGAAGGCTATGCACGATATGGAGATGTGGCGTACGGGTGAAACCGTTCGTAAACTCCGTCCTGAGAATAGTGATAAATAAATCTTGTATTTGAGATAAACTTTTTCTCGTACATCATGTTGTGGAGGATTGATTCCGTGAGGACTCAATTCTCCCTTTTTTTGTTACTTATAAATAAGATTATTTGTACACAATGTATGTTATTGATATAGAAAAGAACCGTCAATATGAATAATTTCTTCGTCTACCAACTCTTGTAGCGCCGCTTTTAGAGTTGTTTCTGATCCTTTAAACTGATGTAGCTCTGTTAGGTTATGCTTCTTTCCGTCTGCAAGTAGATTCAGAATCATTTGCCGGTCCGTGTATAGGCGTTTCTCTGAGTAGAGGTTGTTCTGATGTTCCAGACAGACATCACACTGACCGCAGTCTTTAGTATGCTTTTCTCCAAAATAGAGGAGCAATTGTCTTGAACGACAAACACGGTTATTGGCTGCGTAGTCAAGGATTGCTTTTATACGATGGATATATTGGTCTCGTCTGGTTTCATATACTTCCTTTGGAATGATTATCCGGTCAGCATCTTCCCGTCTTTGTAAGTAGGTGATGTATGGTGTCTTTCTTTGAGGGATGAAATCGACAATACCCTCTCTGCTTAATGTCTTTAGGACAATATAGATTTGCTGTTGGGTATAACCGGTCTGCAAAGCCAGAAAACTATCATCTATGTAGACGTAATCTGTGAATAATCCTCCATAAAGTCTCAGTAGGGCAGTAATGACCCGTTCTTCTGTTTTGTCCCGATCTTGTAATCGATAAAGTTCGTCCCGTCCGATTCTGAACATGAGTCGTGCCCGGTCGTCAGGTTGACTTTCGTAGTGAATGTATCCGGATTGTTCCAGAATGTGTAAGGCTGAATCGACTGGTACAGGAAAATACTTGTAAGTATAGCAAAATTTTTCAATGTCAAATTCGAATGTTTTACCTGTTCCCGTTCCTACTGCAATTTGATAGAAATAAGCCAGATGTTCGTAGACATCCTTGATATAGTCTTTTGGAGGGAAGGTGTTTGCTGCACGTTGTTTCAGAATCCGATGGTCACTCTGATTATAAAGTAAGACGGCATAGGCCTTTTTGCTATCTCGTCCAGCACGCCCTGCTTCCTGGAAATAAGCTTCAATAGAATCCGGAAAATCTATGTGTACGACGCACCGTACATCTGCTTTGTCAATGCCCATCCCGAAGGCATTAGTAGCAACAATAACTCGGACCTTTTCCTCTTGCCAGGCTTTTTGCCGTTCGTCCTTTGTTGCAGGAGCTAATCCCGCATGATAAAAAGTAGCGCTGATCCCTTCTTCTGTCAGGAATTTTGAGATTTCTTTTGCTTTTTTCCTGCTTCTTACATATACAATAGCACTTCCATGGAGCGAAGAAAGGATATGAACCAGTTCGGCGTTCTTGTCGGTTGTTTGTCTTACGATGTATGCCAGATTCTTTCGTTCGAAACTCATACGGAAGACATTCTTTTCTCTGAAGAGGAGTTTCTCCTGAATGTCGTCTACAACTTCTGGAGTTGCAGTAGCTGTAAGGGCAAGGACAGGTACTTCTGGTTTCATCTTCCTGATATCTGCAATGTGCAGGTAGGAGGGTCGGAAGTCATATCCCCACTGACTGATACAATGAGCTTCATCAACGGTAATAATACTGACTTGAATATGGCGGAGCTTGGTTTGAAAGAGTTCTGAAGAAAGTCGTTCCGGTGATATATAGAGAATCTTTATTCCTCCAAAGATACAATTTTCCAGGATCTGGACAATTTCATTTCTGGATCTTCCTGAATAAATTGCATCGGCCCGGATGTTTCTTTGACGAAGATGCATAACCTGATCTTTCATCAAGGCTATTAAAGGCGTAATGACAAGACATACTCCTTCTTTAGCCAGTGCCGGAACCTGAAAGGTAATGGACTTTCCTCCACCTGTTGGCATTAGTCCCAGAGTATCCTTTCCTTCACCGATGCTTTCTATAATAGATTGTTGGATACCCCGGAATTCAGGGTATCCCCAATACTGTTTGAGTAAGTCAAGGTATTTATCGATCATATATCTCTGATTGAAAGAGATTTGTCTTTTTATGGCTTACAAGAGATGACTATTCTACGATATCTTCTGCTGATGGGCGGATGTCTTCAATCTGGAGTTGCACTTGATTGTGCTTGAAAATATTATCTTCAATAGTGTATGCAATATCAAAACTCCTTTTGCTCTTGATGTATCTTGCCGAAGCACTCTGGCCGAACGCAATACCATTGAGCACATTACTTGATTTTGAATCAACCAATTCGAGTTTGATATGTTCCTGATTGCGTCCTACGACCTTACTGGTGCCATAGTCATATACACCAATGGTGCAAAATAACGGCTTCTCATTCAATGGACCGAAAGGAGCAAACTTCTTCAGGTCACATCTCAATTTGCGTGTAATATCCTTGAAGTCGATAACTCCTTCTATGTTGATGATAGGTTCAATCTGTTCCGGAGAAATATGTTCTTCTACATATTTCTGAAACCGGTCGCGGAATTCCTTTACATTTTCCCACTTCATATTCAAGGCGGCAGCGTAGGGATGGCCTCCGAAACTGGTCATCAGATCACGGCAACTCTTAATGGCTTGATAGACATCAAAACCTGGCACACTTCTGGCCGATCCAATGGCAAATTCACCTTCTTTTGTAGTGTCTTTGGTGATAATGATGGTAGGACGTGTATAAATCTCTGTGAGTCGTGAAGCAACAATTCCTATAATTCCTTTTTTCCATGTTTCATTATATAGAACGATAGAGGAATGGTGCACCTGACTGTCCAGGCGTGAAACAATATCATTGGCCTCCTTTGTCATTTTCTTGTCGATACCTTTTCTCTGCTCATTATACTTGTCTATGTTCTTCGCCATCTTTAAAGCGGTATCATAATTCTTTTCGACCAATAGTTCTACACTTTCCTTGCCATTTTCCATGCGCCCTGAGGCATTGATTCGCGGTCCTATCTTATAAATGATATCACTCATGGTGATTTCTCTTCCGTTGAGGCCGCAGATGTCAATGATTGCCTGTAGTCCTACATTTGGATTTTGATTCAATCGCTTAAGTCCATGATAAGCCAGAATTCGGTTTTCATCAATAACAGGTACAATATCGGCAGCAATAGCTACAGCACAAAAGTCAAGCAAAGGGATAAGATGAGAGAATGATATATTGTTGTTCTTAGCGAATCCCTGCATGAATTTGAATCCCACGCCACATCCGCATAAGTACTTGAACGGATAGGAATCTCCGGATTGCAGTGGATTGAGAACAGGTACATCATCCGGAAGTTCTTCTTCTGAATCAATACCGTGATGGTCGCAGACGATGATATCAATTCCTAAACTCTTTGCATAAGGAAGCATTTTCTCAATAGCCTTAAAACTACAGTCTAAAATAATAATGAGTTTGATTCCTTCTTCCTTTGCCTTGTCTATTCCGATTTTCGTTAATCCATAACCTTCATTATATCGGTCTGAGATATAATAATCGATATTGGAATAAAATTGTTGTAGGAACTTATACACCAGAGCAACAGCCGTACAGCCATCCACATCATAGTCACCCCAGACACGAATGCGTTCTTTTCTTCCCATTGCATCATTCAGACGGTCAACGGCTAAATCCATGTTTTTCATCAGGAAGGGGTTGATGAGATCAGCTAGTTGAGGACGAAAAAACCTTTTCGCAGCTGATTCAGTGGTAATACCACGACGAATCAACAATTGTGCCAGGATAGGACTGATATTCTGTTTTTCTCCTAGTTCTTTAGCTGTTTTTTCTTGTTCTGATGTAGGTGTCGTGTATTTCCATTTAAAATGCATTTTAACTGTTTTTATTTCTGTGTGTAAAGATACAAAAAAATGCGCAAAGTTTTTAGCTTTGCGCATTTTTTTATAAGATCAATATTAAATCAAATTCCTATTTTTTTACGTATATCTTTAGGAACGGCATTCTTATTGACTGTGAAATCCATGGTCTTATATGCCACATAAGCCTTGGTCATATACCAGATGCCATTATAGTCACCGGTCTTGCCCCATGAATTCTTAACCATATAGTATTCCTTTCCATTCTGGTCTTTTGCTATACCGAAAATCTGCATACCATGATCGTCTGTTGTTTGCCAGTCATTAAAGGCTTTCTGGCGCATCTCCTGTGTAGGTACGATTTCAGGTGCATTGATACCCAGGGAATCCAATTTGTCCTTTTTTGTAGTACTTGAGAATTTAAGCCAGTGGTCAGCATCCGTACCTGTCATCGAACGAGCTTTCTTTTCATCTAAAGCAATACCGAGTCCTTTACGTGTAAAACCGTCTTCGGTAACGTCACCGCCCCATGCTATCGTATATCCGTTCATGATTGCATTATCAATGATCTTGCAGATATCGTCGATAGGAACATTCCAACTTGGAGACCAGCGCCAGTTGTCTTGTACTTCTACCGGAAATTCTGTCCAGAAAGGGTGGTGTGTATATGAGGTAAAACTTACATAGTCATTCCAGTTCAGTCCCAGACTAGCTGCGAAGCTACTCGGAGTATAAGACTTTCCTTGATAAGTGAAATGCTCAGGACATTTTCCTAGATAGGCATCCAGAATACCTTGTAAACCGTTGATCCATGCGCCTGAAAGTTTCTTTAAATTACTTTTTGCAATTCCATCGACATAAGGAGTCATTGCCTTGAAGAATTCCCCGAAATCAGCTAGAGAATCCCCATAGAGGGTCCCAGGTGCCGGCATGGCATTTTCCGGAACGATTCCGTAGTGTTCAATGCAATATAGTGGGTCGTATGAAGATCCACCTTCTGCAAAACTGAAATCACCGTGCATGCGTACACTCATGATAGCGCGGTCAAGGTAAGTCTTGTTGGCGACATACATTTCACTAAGGTCGTATGTCTTTCCTGTCTTTTTCAGAATTTCACTTTCGAAAAAACCAAGGGTTGAATAGTCCCAGCACGTACCGCTTCTGTTCTGGTCCTTGATGCTCGTAATCGGATTCTTCTTGATTACCGTGAAAACAGGTTTGTTCTTGTTAACAGAATCTTTTGCAACCTTGGCATTTGCTCCTGTAGCAAATAAAACCAAAAGTGCGAGAGCTAATACTTTTCTCATTTTTCTCGTATGTTTTATTATTTTTGATAGATGTTAATAATATACATATAATATGATTTTTACTTGATACCGAATGGATTCAAGTCCGCTTATATCTCATTTCAAGTAAATGATGTTCTCCCAACTGTACGATTAAGCTTTAGCATTGTCAGCCATGAAAGCTTCTATATCCTTTGGATGGTATGGAATACGGTCTTTTCCTAAGAATCTGCAACCATCTTTAGTAATGAGGACATCATCCTCGATACGGATTCCACCAAAGTCCTTGTAAGTTTCAAGTTTATCAAAATTGATAAATTCCTTACAATGTCCGCTTGCCTTCCAATCGTCTATTAAAGCTGGAATAAAGTAGATTCCCGGTTCGTCTGTAACGACAAAACCTTCTTTCAGGCGGCGTCCCATCCTTAAGCAATTTGTTCCAAATTGCTTCAAGTTCGGTCTGGTCTCTTCATCGAAACCGACATAAGTTTGTCCCAGACTTTCCATATCGTGGACATCCATTCCCATCATGTGTCCTAATCCGTGTGGAAGAAACATGGCATGAGCACCGGCTTTAACGGCTGCTTCTGTATCACCCTTCATTAGTCCCAACTCTTTGAGTCTGTCTGTCATCAGTTTACAGATAGCAAAGTGGACATCCATCCATTTTACTCCTGGTTTAGCAATTTTCAGGGTGTAGTCGTGACAGGCTTCTACAATAGAATAAATCTCCAATTGCCTTTGGGTGAATTTGCCATTTACAGGATAAGTACGTGTATTGTCAGAACAATAATTATTGATTGTTTCGGCTCCCGCATCACAGAGTACCAGGCGTCCGTCTTCCAGTTTGTTCATTGACGGGTTCCCATGCATGATTTCTCCATGTTGAGAATAAATGGTTGGGAAACTGACCATTGCTCCGTATGATTCTGCAATTCCGGTAACCTGGCCACCTATATATTTTTCTGTTACACCAGGACGAGTCAGGTGCATTGCTGTCGTATGCATTTTATAGCCAATCATAGCAGCGCGTTCCAATTCTTCTATCTCTTCAGGAGATTTTGTGGAACGTTGTTTGACAACAGCCTGGATTAAATTGATACTTGCTTCATCCTGTTGCTGGTTCGGATGAATGCCTAACAAGTCAAAAATCTGAAGTTTGATGTCATTCCGATAAGGCGGAAGAAAATGGATCTTGCGTTTTTCGATGAGGACCTTGTGACAGATCGTTTGCAAGGCATTCATAGGAGCAGAATCTTTTATTCCTGTCTGCTCTGCCATATCCTTAACGCTGTCTACACTCCCATACCATACGATATCATCTATGTTGATATCATCACCGATTAGAGTTTCCTTATTGTTGTCAATGTCTATTACTCCTACAAGTCCGTCTCGGTTTAATCCGAAATAATACAGGAAAGCGGAATCCTGACGAAAAGGATAATACCCGTTAGCAGGAAAATTACAAGGTGCTTCATTATTGCCAAACAAAATAATAACACCACTTTTGACAAGGTCTTTCAACTCTTGTCGGCGCTGTACATATATTTCTTTATTAAACAACATATTTTAATTACTTCTTAAATTTTACTATGCAAAAGTACATATTTTTAACTAAAAAAGTGTTATATTTGCAACAAATATTGAATGAAAAATTGAAAATTATAAATTATTAGCGTTTGATCTTATGAAAATAATCCGAAATACAGGCTTGGTATTAGAAGGTGGTGGAATGCGAGGAGTCTTTACAAGTGGAGTTCTTGATGCTTTTATGAAGCATGGTCTGTATTTCAAATATGTCGTTGCAGTATCGGCAGGAGCATGCAATGGAATGTCGTACATGTCACGTCAACCCCGTCGGGCACGAATATCCAATATAGATTACCTTGCCCGGTATGATTATATTGGCATCAGGCATTTGGTGACACAAGGATGTATCTTTGATCAAAAACTTCTCTATGATCAGGTTCCTAATCAGTTGTTGCCTTTTGATTTTGATACATTTTTTAATTATGCGGCTGGCTTTGAGATGGTAACGACCAATTGTCTGACAGGCCGAAGTATGTATCTGACTGAAAATTCTGATAAGCAGAGGGCTCTTGATATTGTTCGAGCCTCCAGTTCTTTGCCTTATGTCAGTAAGATGGTTAGTGTAGACGACATACCGATGCTGGATGGGGGAATAATAGATTCTATTCCTGTTATGCGGGCCTTGGAAACGGGACATACACGGAATGTAGTCATTCTGACGCGCAATAAGGGTTGGAGAGATGATGACAAAGATCGCAAGGTACCGTATTTTGTTTATAAGAATTATCCTAAGTTGAGGGTCGTCTTGAGCAAACGCCATTTTTCTTACAATAAACAACTTCAGATGGTGGATGATCTGGAGGCGTCGGGACAGGTCGTCTGTATTCGTCCGGAACGTCCTCTGGAAGTGAAACGTATTGAAAAAGATACAGGAAAACTCGAATCTTTATATGAGGAGGGTTTCTCTCTCGGGGAAGAGTTTTGCCATCGACAGGAAAAAGGAAATATAGAATTGGATTAATCTGAATCCGGAGAGTTGAAAATTAATATTAAAGCATAAGAGACTCTACAGGCATCAGTATACCTGTTTTTGATGGATGTTATTGATAGAATCCTTACTGATCCCGAATCTTATTTCTGTTTTTTCGAAGATTTGTTTTTCAGAATGGAATCACCATAGCTTTTATCTGACTTTTTCAATAAATCAGGACGAAGTTGCTTCGTCCTGTTTAGTGCCTGATCGAATTCCCATTGTCGGATTTTAGCTTCATTTCCGCTAAGCAGAATATCCGGTACTTTCCAACCTTTATAGTCTGCGGGTCTCGTATAGATTGGAGCTGCCAGCAGGTCATCCTGATAACAATCGCTCAAAGCACTTTCTTCATCGCTGATACTTCCAGGAATGAGTCTTACGATAGCATCGGAAATCACCGCAGCGGCCAGTTCACCACCTGTAAGTACATAATCTCCGATGGATATTTCTTTTGTAATGAAATGGTCACGTATACGCTGGTCAATACCTTTGTAATGTCCGCAGAGAATGATGATATTATGGAGTAAGGAAAGGTTATTGGCTATATGCTGATCGAATTGTTCTCCATCAGGGGAGACATAGATAACTTCATCATAATCTCTTTCTGCTTTTAGTGCTGTGATAGCCCTGTCAATGGGTTCGCACTGCATGACCATTCCAGCACTTCCACCATAAGGATAATCGTCAACTCGCTTCCACTTGTCTAGGGTATAATCCCTGAGATTGTGGAGTTTGATTTCCACAAGACCTTTTTTCTGTGCACGTGCCAGTATGGATTCATCAAGGAATCCCTTGATCATTTCCGGCAAGACTGTAATGATATCTATTCGCATATTTGATGCAAAGGTATGGAAAAAAGGTTTGTTGTACAAGAAAGGAGACGTATTTCATCATTTCTATATAGAAAATGTTGCTGTTTGTTAAAAAAATAGTAACTTTGCCCCCGATTTAACGAATAACTTTAATTTCTGATGAAAAGATTTTTTTCCTTGGCCATTGCCATGGCAGTTTTTACAGGTGTTTATGCCCAAAATATCCAGTTACATTACGATTTGGGGCATTCTCTGAATAAAAGTCTGACTTCAAGACAAAGTGTGACAACAACAGCTGAAATTTACAAGGCCGACAAATGGGGTAGTACCTATTCCTTTATCGATATTTATTATCAGAGGGATGGTGTATCAGGTGCTTATTGGGAGTTCGGACGTGATCTGAATATTACAAATAACAAACAGTTTGCTGCTCATGTTGAGTATAATGGAGGGTTGAATTCCGATGAAACTACCTGGCAGGCTACCCGTTTTCAGCATGCAGTCTTAGCCGGTCCTGCATGGAACTGGCACAATCATGATTACAGTTCTACTTTTACGGTTCAGACCTTATACAAGTATTATTTTAAGAATCGTCATTACCATGCCCATCCGTATAATAGTTTTCAGTTGACTGAAGTCTGGGGATTTCAACTTGCTCATCACTTGGTGACATTATCCGGTTTTTGTGATACATGGTATGACCCTCATGTCAACGGCAAGTGGATAATAACCAGTCAGCCACAATGGTGGATCAATCTGAATGCTATCAAAGGTTGTGAGGTACCATTGAGTCTTGGTGGCGAAGTAGAGATCAGCAACAACTTCGTTTATAATGATTATGGGCGTAATAATCGTTTTTATGCCATTCCGACAATGGCTTTAAAATGGACGTTCTAAGGACATAATATTCTGAATAGAATCTGAAAGGCAGACAAATATCTTCTGCCTTTCAGATTTTTTTTGTCGGATTAATCTCTTCGTCTGAATAGAAAGCAATTGCTATTTAATCTTGTGAAGCAAATTTCTGTATAAATTCATCTTCTGATATGACAGGAATATTCAGTTGGTGAGCCTTCTGGTTTTTCCCACTTGTAGAAGTAATGTCATTGTTGATCAAGTATGATGTGGATTTACTTACAGAACCAGTTGCCTTACCCCCCTGGCTTTCTATATATGCTTTGAGTTCATTCCTGTTTTTATAGTGATGGACATCTCCGGTAATGACAAAAGTCAAACCTTTGCACTGTTCTCCTTTTAACTTGTCACTGACCTGAGAAACGTTGAGCATAGCCCAGAGTCGGTCAAATTTTGCTTTATTGTCCTTGTCCTGAAACCATCTGATGATTTGGGTACTCTTTTCCGGGCCTATACCTGCAATCAGTGCAAAATGATCTTCCTTGACATTTTCAGTTGAGGCTTCTTGAACTAATGTTTCTATCCGATAGGTATTCAACAATCGGTTGCAGACATCCTTGCCGCATAATGGAATACTCAACGCATAGAGCAGATGCCGGGCTTCTACTTTCTTGGAATACTCGATAGATCGTATGATATTTGTAGCACTTTTGTCTCCAAATCCTTCCATGTTGGCTATTTCTTCAATATGTTCGTGAAGGTGATATAAGTCAGCATATTCATTAATCCATCCTTTATTGATGAATTTATCCAGTGTCTGCTCCGATATACCATCAATGTCCATACCGTCTTTGCTGACAAAGCGAGCAAACTTTTTCAATTGCTTGGCAGGGCATTTTTTGTTTGTACAGTGAAGAGTCTTTGTGTTGCTGTTCTCACTGATGACGATTCTCGTAGGTGCTCCGCAAACCGGACAGTGAGTCGGGATATTCAGTTCACCTACTTTCTCGTCAACGTGAATGACCTTCGGAATGATTTTGTTTGCTTTAATGACACGAATAGCGCTCCCTTTTCCTCCAATACCCAGTCGTTCACACTCACTGATATTACAGAGAGAAGCACGTTTGACAGTTGTCCCCTCCAGACTTACCGGCTTGAATATCGCAACAGGTGAGATGGTAGAAGTCGCACAACTCCATTCGATATGATCAAGAATAGTACGGGCATCCTCATCTTGCCATTTAAAGGCGAGGCCGGCTCGCGTTGCATGATGTCCTGTGATAGAACCGGTTTGAGAGAAGGTCCAGTCATCGTATGCAATGACCAGTCCATCAACAGGATATGGATTCTCCTGATTTGTGACTTTTCGAGTCCAGCGACTGATCACTTCATCAATATTTGAGAGCGTAGGGGATTGGATATATTCCCGATCCACAGCCTTCATCCCGTTCTTTTCAATCCAATTCATGCGATCGCCCCAGGAAGGAATATCATCTTCAGTATAGACAAGAGTGAATGGAAGCCATTGCAAATGGCGTTGTTTTACCTCCAGAGGATCTTTTAAGGTAAGAGAACCGGAAGCCAGATTGCGCGGATTTGCATAATCTTCGTCACTTTCCAGAATGAACTGTTCAAAATCGCTGTAGGAGATTACGCATTCTCCACGGATTACGGCATGTCCTTTGTAGGGAATACTTTGTGGAATGCCACCGATTGCTCGTGAAAGGTGGGTGATATTTGTTCCGATATGACCGTTACCACGCGTGACAACCTTAGTAAGTCTGCCTTCATCATAGGTGACTACAAGAGTCAGGCCATCCAGTTTCCAAGATAACCATATAGGTCTGCCTTCAGTCCATTTTACCAAATCGTCTGGTTTCTTGGTCTTTGCAAGCGAAAGTGCAGGAAACTCATGTGCTTCCTTCTGTCCATTGATTTCATCAGCCGATACATGGACGGTGGGAGAGTCAGCCAGAATCGTTCCTGTCTTTTTCTCCAACTGCTTGAGTTGGTCGAAAAGGTAATCCCATTCGTAATCCGTCATGATTTCACCTTTTCCATTATAGTAAGCGTCTGAAGCTTGATTCAAGCGATCGACGAGTTTTTGCATTTTATCTTCTGCCATAGTATTTCTTTTAAGCCAAATAGACATATAAACTCTCACTGGATTGTAATCAAGAATTTTAAAGTCACCCAAAGAAAAAAAATTCTTTTTGACTTTCTTTCCTTTACATCCAGATGATTGATGGTATTTGAATCCCTTGTGCAAAGATAGTAAATTTTCTGAAATCCTTTGTGCCTGTGATATAAAAATGATTATCTTTGCAGCATGGAAAAGAAAATCATCATCGGAATAGATGTCGGAATCTCAACAACAAAAATTGTCGGGATCAATCAAAAAGGTATGGTAATCTCTCCTATGCGTATCACAGCTGCTGATCCGATGACTTCTTTATATGGAGCTTTCGGAAAATATCTTCATGAGAACAAGATTAGCTTGGATGATGTGGAACATATCAAACTTACGGGAGTAGGTTCTGCTTACATTGATGAAAATATTTATGGGCGACCAACTTCTAAGGCTGAGGAATTTATCGCTGATGGATTAGGTGCGCGCTATGAATCAAATTTAAAGAGGATGATAGTCGTTTCAATGGGTACCGGCACCAGTCTTGTTCGATGTGAAGGCGATGATATTCGACATATAGGAGGTATCGGTATCGGTGGCGGAACATTGTCCGGATTGTGTCGTATCATGTTGCAAACAGATGATATGAGGCAGGTTGTAGCCTTGGCAACAGAGGGGAATATTTACAACATCAATCTTTTTATTAAGGATATCTGTGCTAAACCTCTTCCTGGATTGCCGATGTCAGCTACAGCAAGTCTGTTCAGTAATGCAAAAGCGAATGCTTCTCGTGAGGATATTGCCGTAGGGCTCATTCACATGGTATTGCAGGCTATTGGTAGTAGCAGTATTCTGAGTAGTCTGAATACCGGCATTCGCGATTTCGTAATGATCGGGAATCTTACGCTTCTTCCACAGTGTAGAGAGGTTTTTCCATCGATGGAAAAATTGTATAATGTTCGTTTCCGTATCCCGAAATATAGTGAATTTTGTACAGCAATAGGAGCAGCTCTAAGTTATCTACGAGAAAAATCCAAGAAGCATCTTTCCGAAAAATGATTGATTTGCGGATGAAAGAAAGTCTTTTTTATGGTACTTCATGTTCTTACATGATATAAAAACTCAGTCATGGAATCTCTAAGAGAATTATATAGGGTAGGACGAGGACCTTCATCCAGTCATACGATGGGTCCACAAAAAGCTGCAGAGATCTTTCGAAAGCATTATCCGGATGCAGCTCGTTTTGATGTGACTTTATATGGTAGTCTGGCTGCTACGGGGAAAGGTCACATGACAGATAAAGTTGTTGAGGAGGTCTTGAGTCCTGTAGCACCTGTTAATATCAGTTGGCAACCACAGAAGTTCTTGCCTTTTCATCCGAATGGGATGGAGTTCATTGCCTATGACAGTGAAGGACAGGTACTGAATGATTGGACGGTTTATAGTATTGGTGGTGGAGCTTTGTCTGAAGGCAAAGGAGAAAGGGATCCATTCAAGACCCCGGAGATATACTCTATGAATAGTCTGACCGAAATTACGAGGTGGTGTGACCATAATGGAAGAAATTATTGGGAGTACGTCCAGCAATGTGAGAAAGACGGTATCTGGGATTACCTTAGAAAGGTATGGCAGGTGATGCAGGATTCTGTGGAACGTGGATTGAATCACGAAGGTGTACTTCCTGGTCCCTTGAATCTTCCGAGGAAGGCTGCCAATTATTATATCAAAGCCAGTGGTTACAAGCCATCTCTACAGAGCCGGGGGATGGTATTTGCCTATGCCTTGGCTGTGAGTGAGGAGAATGCCTCGGGCGGAACTATAGTTACTGCTCCTACCTGTGGTGCCTGTGGAGTATTGCCGGCAGTCCTTTATCACTGTTATAAATCACATGCGTTTTCTGAAATCAGGATTCTACATGCTCTTGCCACTGCCGGACTTATAGGAAATATTGTCAAGAAGAATGCTTCTATTTCCGGTGCAGAGGTTGGTTGCCAGGGAGAGGTAGGAGTGGCTTGTGCAATGGCTTCTGCTGCAGGTTGCCAACTTTTCGGTGGAAGTCCTGATCAGATTGAATATGCAGCAGAGATGGGATTGGAGCATCACTTGGGGATGACATGTGATCCGGTTTGCGGGCTTGTTCAGATTCCTTGTATCGAACGGAATGCTTTTGCTGCTGCACGTGCTCTTGATGCCCAACTCTATGCTTCTTTCTCAGATGGTAAGCATTGTGTCTCTTTTGACCATGTTGTCCATGTAATGAAGTTGACTGGCCATGACTTGCCTTCTTTGTATAAAGAAACTTCTGAAGGAGGACTTGCAAAGGAATATTTCAAAGATAATATGATCTAAAGAAATACGGCAACTACTATTGAAAAGCAGTTGCCGTATTTTTTTATAGTCTAATCTTGATAGATATCAATCACTGTTAAATCGTGGATGTTTAGTGATAATAATTTATTACTTTTCCACCTATAGAAAATTTTTCATGATGTTTCTTCGCCTTTAATAAACACTTTCGAACTCCTTCAGGAAGTTGATGTCATTTTCAGAGAACATTCGCAAATCACTGACTCTGTATTTCAGATTTGCGATTCTTTCTACACCCATTCCAAAAGCATAACCTGTATAGATCTTACTGTCTATGCCTCCGGCTTCCAGAACATTAGGGTCAACCATTCCACAACCAAGGATTTCTACCCAACCTGTATGCTTACAGAATGCACAGCCCTTTCCTCCGCAGATGTTACAACTGATGTCCATTTCTGCACTGGGTTCTGTAAATGGAAAATAACTTGGACGGAGGCGGATTTTTGTGTCTGGTCCGAACATTTCGCGGGCGAAAGTAAGTAAAACTTGTTTCAAATCAGTAAAACTTACCCCTTTGTCGACATATAATCCTTCGACTTGATGGAAGAAACAGTGAGCACGGGCACTGATAGCTTCATTACGATAGACGCGTCCTGGACAGAGTATGCGGAAAGGCGGTTGATGCTCTTCCATATAGTGAGCCTGATCACCAGATGTATGAGAACGAAGAAGTACATTTTTAGTAACATCGTTGGGATCACTCTGCTCAATGAAAAAAGTATCCTGCATATCACGGGCAGGATGGTCTGCAGCAAAATTCAGTTTTGTAAAGACATGTAGATCGTCATCGATTTCAGGTCCGTCAGCCAGAACAAATCCCATGCGTCCGAAAATATCGATGATTTCATTCTTGACAACTGTCAGGGGGTGACGTGTACCCACGTTGATTGGATATGCACTGCGTGTCAGGTCAATATGATCACTGGTCTCATCGGTATTTTCCATTTGAGCACGGAGACTGTTGATTTTCTCGGTGGCAGTCTTTTTCAGTTCATTGATCTTGATTCCGACCGATCTCTTCTGGTCTGCAGCAATATTTCTGAAATCACCCATCAAAGCACTGATTTCGCCTTTCTTACTTAGATATTTTCGTCTGAGTTGCTCAACATCTTCCATGTTTTTAGCTGAAAGGTTGTCAACTTCTTTAAGAAGTGTTTCTATCTTGTCCAGTATCATGATGCAGTATAAAATTTATAATTTAATTGCAAAGGTAAAAAATAAATTGGAAATAGAGAATAGAGAAAAAGAATTTCTATAATATTGTTCTCTATTAGACGGAAAATATGTAATTTTGCCGTAATTATCGTAGTATGTTATAATTATGAGAAAGCTTGTATATGTTTTCAGTATCGCTCTGGTGTGGGGGATAGTAGGCTTTTCTGTTTCAGGTTGTTCGAATAAGAAACCTAAGACAGTGGATTCCGCTAATATAGATACTTTGGCTAAGGATACAACCGGGGAAGATTCTTCGGAGCAATTGATAGCCTCGACGCCTATGCCTAAGGCTGCTGATGAATTGTTTGATGATTTTATATTCAATTTTGCAGCTTCCAGAAAGACTCAGTTTAAGCGTATTGTCTTCCCTTTGAAGGTATATTCCAATGGCAGGGTTATCAGGACCATTGACCCCCTTCACTGGAAATTAGATCATTTCTTTATGCGTCAGGATTATTATACACTGATATTTGATAATCCAAGACAGATGAATATGCCTAAAGATACCAAGATTAGTCATGTAATTATTGAAAAGATCTATTTTTCGAAGAGTATTGTCAAGCAGTATTTGTTCAATCGAATCAATGGACAGTGGAAGTTGACCTCTATTAATTATAATCGTTTGTATAAAAATACAAATGCTTCCTTCTTGAGATTTTATAAAGTATTTGCTTCTGACAGTACTTTTCAGATTGAACATATTCATGATCCGGTGAAGTTTATCGGACCGGATCCTGATAATGATTTTTCTACCATGACGGGTGAAATCATACCGGAACAATGGCCTGCTTTCGCACCGAAGTTTCCTCAAGGTATGATTTACAATATCATCTATGGTCAGAAATATACGGAAAGTAATCAGAAGGTCTTTGTTATTCGAGGCATAGCGAATGGTCTGGAACAAGAATTTACTTTTCGTCGGATTCGTGGACGCTGGATGCTGATGAAGATGAGTATTTGAAAACGCCTGTAAGTTTGAAGCAGGCTGTTTTGATAAATTATTTATGAAAGATATAAAGAATGCGAGTCTTCTGGCTCATAATACTTTTGGTATTGATGTTCATTGCCATCGGCTGCTGGAGTTTTCTTCGACGGAAGAAGCCCTGCATTTGGTGAAGGGACTTCGAAAATCCGATTATCCTTATTTGCTGTTAGGCGGAGGTAGTAATTTGTTGCTTACCGGTGATTATCCTGGAACGGTTATTACCCCTGAGAACCGCTTTGAAGTTACTGTCTTTACTTGTCCTGGTGATAAAGATGGCGTTTATCTTCGTTGCTGGGCCGGATCCACGTTTGATGAAGTGGTGGAATATGCTGTAAAACATGGATTTTATGGCGCGGAGAACCTTTCACTGATTCCCGGACAAGTCGGAGCATCTGCTATTCAGAATATTGGTGCTTATGGTGCCGAAGTATGTGAAATCATAACAGAAGTGGAGGCTGTAGAGATTGCTACAGCACGTTTGTTACATCTGTCAAATGCCGATTGCCAATATGGCTATCGGCAAAGTAGGTTTAAGCGTGAATGGCGTGATCAATATCTTATTACAGCTGTAACCTATCGACTGACTCAGACCTTTACCCCAAAGTCGGACTATGGCAGTATTCGCCGAGAATTGGATGCTCATGGAATTACAGCCCCTAATGCAGAACAAATGAGACAGATTATTATTGCAATCCGTCAGGCCAAACTTCCTGACCCGAAAGTGCAGGGAAATGCAGGCAGTTTCTTTATGAATCCTATGGTTACGGAAGATAAGTTCAAAAGTCTTCAGGGTTTGTACCCAGACATGCCTTTTTTCAGGCTTCCTGATCCTATACAGCAGCCAGATGGGAACGTTCTTACCGTAAAGATTCCCGCTGGATGGATGATAGATCAGTGTGGATGGAAAGGCAAAAGTCTTGGTCGTGCTGGTGTGCATGACAAACAAGCACTGGTTCTTGTTAATCGTGGTGGTGCAACAGGACAGGAAGTGCTGACACTCTGTAAGACCATTCAGTATGATGTCAATAAAAAATTTGGTATACAAATTCTTCCGGAGGTAAATATTAAATGAGGGTTACGCTGTTAGGCACAGGTACTTCGGGTGGTGTTCCCGCACTCGGATGTCATTGTGAGGTATGTAGGAGCAGGGATCCACGGGATCATCGTTTGCGTTGTGCTGCACTTGTAGAGACAGAGTCAACGAGAATACTTATTGATGCGGGACCGGATATACGTGAACAACTGTTGAAGGTTCCTTTTAGAAAAATCGATGCCTTACTGATTACGCATATCCATTATGATCATATTGGAGGACTAGATGATTTGCGTCCTTTCAGCCATCAGTTTGGTAGTCTTGATGTTTATTGTGAGAAATTCGTGAATGAACATCTACATCATACGATGCCTTATTGTTTTCCTTCGGATTCTTCCAAATTGTATCCTGGAGCACCGGTATTGGAGATGCATACGATTCGACCTCATGAATCATTCAGGGTAGGGGATATTGATATTTTACCCATTCGTGTCATGCATGACACGATGCCGATTGTCGGATTCCGTTTCGGTCCTTTCGTCTATATTACAGATATGAAGCGAATGGACGATGAAGAATATGATTATCTCCGGAATGTAGATACCTTGGTTATCAATGCCTTACGTTGGGAAAAACCTCATCACAGCCATCAGCTGGTAGCTGATGCGATTAATGCTTCCCGCAGGATGAATGCACGTCGTACATACCTTACTCACCTTACGCATAAGATCGGACTTCATGCAATTGCAGAGAGTCTGTTGCCGCAAGGAGTACAACTGGGTTATGACGGTTTGTCATTTAATGTGTAGAATTTGAATATTTATTCTTAAGGGGAATAAATAAAAACTTTATCGAAGGTCCCTATTTTCTTTTGAATTTTCGATAAAGTTTCCATCCAAGTATAATTCCGTCTATTGCACCGGCACTCATATTTAGAAGTCCGTGGAGACGCTTGGAAGGAGCATCGTCTTTTCTAAATGTTTCAGGTTTATGAAACAAATCATTCCATAGCCCCTGGACTCTATGATCATCTTTGAGAATGTCATTCTTCAACATTTCTTTCCGTAAGCGGATGTCTGCCAACGACTTGTAAGCGATATCTGAATTATTCATAGGTACAAGTTTTATGCATTTAATTTAATCTTGTAATAGAAGATTGGCTAGAAAGTGAACCAATGGGCGCTCAATCCATTCATGACGAAAAACGATGACCAATAATAAGAGAAGGAGATCAACTCCTGCAACGATACAAAATGCGATTGGCATGTTTCCTAACCATGACGCCAATGCATAGCCAGCAGCTAAAGACAAACTGAAGAGAATGAGAACGATACCTCCACCAATCAGCATCATCATTCCTATTGAGGTAAGTAATCTGGCAACCTTGCCTATAACATCGAGCTTCGTGTATTCTACACGAAGTCCGATATCATGTTTTAACACCTCAATGAGTTGTCCAATTGTCTCGATATTTTTATCGTTACTGAACATCATGCTTTATACTTCTTCTGGGGCGGCGTCCTGGATATCATCCACGAGGTCATCCTTGTCCTTTCTGCTCAGTTTGATATCATGCTTCTTGCAAAAGCCATCAACTGCATCAGAAACTTTGGTACGAGTGTCTTTACCTGTCTCGGGAGCAAATACGAGACCTAAAGCTGCACCAGCGATTGCACCGCCTAGAAATGCTCCAATGTAACTTAATGCTTTCATCTTTATAATTTTTAATGTTCAACAATTATCCTTTGAGTTATGGCAAAGATAAGTAAAAGAAGTGGAGTAGCCAAATATTATAATCTTAATTTTTCGTTAATTATGTTGTAAAAACTTGATTTAACAAACTTTATTCGGAAATATATGAAATATCTGAACAGAATTTTGTAATTTCGCACATTGAATTAATAACTTTATTTTTATAAAGATCATGAAGAAGTATATGGTATTATGTGCCGGGCTTTGTGCAGCTATGGCGCTGACAAGTTGCAAATCCAGTGAAAGTGCTTATAAAAAAGCATACGAAAAAGCGAAAGCACAAGAAACGGAGCAGTCTGCTAATCAACCGATTCAGTCGGACAGTACTCCAGTAGTCACTCCATTGCAAGCCAAATCTGCTGACCAGACAACAGTCTTGGACAATGCTGATAATGCTTCCGTCCGTAAGGAAAATGTTACCGTAATCAGTGGTCAAGGACTGAAAAGCTTTAGTGTTGTAGTAGGTTCTTTTTCTTTGAAAGCAAATGCGGAAGGGCTTCAGAATACATTGAAGAATGCTGGCTATCAAGCTCAGATCGCTTATAATTCTAGTCGTAATATGTATCGGGTAATCGCTTCAACCTTTGATAGCAAACTTTCAGCAGTACAGAGCCGTAATCAGTTCCGTGCTGATAACTATCCGGATGCATGGCTACTGTATAAAGAATAAAGGACAATAAATTTAGTGGAGGAGGTATGAAAAACTCAGGAGACAATCTTAGAAATTGTTTCCTGAGACTATTATGCCTATAACCAAAAAGCAGAATAAGTTTGCTTTTAAGTAATCAAATATAATGAGAGTATTGTCTGTTGACTATGGTAAAAAGAGGACAGGAGTGGCTGTAACAGATCCATTGCAGATTATTGCGAACGGATTGACAACAGTTGCGACTGCATCATTGTTTGACTTCCTGATGGATTATGTGAAGAAAGAGGAAGTAGAACGTATTATTATAGGGAAACCTATGCAGCCGAACGGACAACCTAGTGAGAATTTGGCACGAGTGCAAGCCTTTGTTAACCGATGGAAGAAAGCCTGCCCGAATATTCCTATTGAATATTATAGTGAGATTTACACTTCGGTAATGGCTCATCGTGCTATACTTGATGGCGGTGTAAAAAAGAAAAAACGCCGGGAAAATAAAGGTCTGGTAGATAAAGTTTCAGCTACTATCATATTGGAATGCTGGATGCAGTCCAGACGATTATCAGAAAATTTCAATCTTCAATTAAAAAAATGATTTTACCCATTTATATATATGGTCAGCCTGTATTGAGAAAAGTGGCCAAAGATATAACTTCGGATTATGAGGGTCTGACAGAATTGATTACGAACATGTTCGAGACTCTTACAGCAAGCAATGGAGTAGGCTTGGCAGCTCCCCAGATAGGAAAGAATATCCGCGTAGTCGTCATCGACTTGGATGTGTTGAGTGATGATCTTCCGGAATATAAAGATTTTCGTAAGGCTTATATCAATGCTCATATCTTAGGTTATGACGAAAAGGCAGGAGAGGCATCCATGGAGGAAGGATGTTTGTCCATACCGGGTATCAGTGAGTCTGTAAGCCGTCCAAAAAAGGTCCATGTTAGTTATTTGGACGAGAACTTCCAAAAGCATGATGAATGGGTAAGTGGCTATCTGGCATGTGTCATGCAGCACGAATTTGATCATCTTGAGGGTATTTTGTTTGTTGACCGACTTAATCCACTTCGTAAGAACCTGATAGGGGGAAGATTGAAGAATATCTTGAAGGGGAAGTTCCGCTGCTCATATCGTACACGTGTATACCGGAAATAAATAGTTGTTTCTAATAATGATAAAGAAGAGGGTGAAGGTTGAGGGAATTTGATAGCGAGAATTCTGGCTGATATAGAAATAGTTCTGTTATCCATATTCTGATAAAGTAGATAAGATTCCAATTATATATCCTAAATTTTATTGTTTGTGAAAAAGGTCTGTGTTTTCCTGATGATGTTTTTCGGAGTGCTGTCGGTTCATGCGCAGTTTAGGGTGGATCGACTTATTTCGGCTGGACGTAGTGCTTTGTATTATGAAGACTATGTACTTTCTATCCAGTATTTCAATTTGGCTATCAACTCTAAGCCTTATCTTTATGAGCCTTGGTACCTTCGCGCTGTCGCAAAATATAATCTTGACGATTTTGTCGGAGCAGAGAAGGATGTGGGGCAGGCCATCAATCTGAATCCTTATTATAATGAGATGTATGATCTCAGGGCAATTTGCCGGATCAGACAAAACAAGTTTAAGGAAGCTATCAGTGATTATAATGAGGCTATCCGTATAGATCCAAGGAATCAGAATTATTGGTTTAACAGAGCTCTTTGCCATTTTCAAGAGAAAGATTATGCCGGGACTCAAGACCAACTCGACACAATTATCTCAAAATGGAAAGATTTCGCTAATGCCTTTTCCCTGAAGGCAGAAGTCTGTCTTATTCAGAAAGATACTACAGAAGCCGCAAAGATGCTCGACAAGAGTCTGACCTATGATCCCTATAATGTGGGGGCGTGGCGCACGCGAGGCTTGATTAGCATGAACCGGCATCAATGGAAGGATGCTGATAACTTTCTTACTAAAGCAATCCATTTTGAGCCTAAAGCTGTGGATGATTATCTGAATCGTGCCCTAGCACGTTTGAACTATAATAATCTCCGGGGTGCATTGAGTGATTATGACCTTGCTATTGAATATGATCCGAATAACTTCCTCGCACATTATAATCGAGGATTGCTGCGTGTAAACTTGGGCGATAATAACCGCGCGATTACCGATTTTGACTTTGTCGTCAATATGGAACCGAAGAATCCACTTGCTCTTTTTAATCGTGCTATTTTACTGGAGAAAACCGGGCATATCCGGGAAGCTATCCGTGATTATACTACTGTTATTGGTCAATTTCCGAATTTCTGGACAGGTTTGGCTTATCGTGCCCGCTGTTATCGAAAAATAGGTATGGCAGGTAAGGCTGAGTTGGACGAATTCCGTATCTTTAAGGCGCAGATGAATAAGACTATCGGTGTCCAGCCCAGATGGAGTCAGAAAACACGCAAATTGGTTCGTAAGCGTTCTGAATTTGATATCAATAAATATAATCGGATTGTTGTACCTGATGAGCAAGCAGCCGTACATACAGAGGATTACAAGTATAAGAGTGTCTATCGTGGAAAAGTCCAGGATCGTACGGTTACGGACAATTTCCTGCCGATGTATACGATGTCCCTTGTAGAGTATAATAATGGAATTAATACTTATCAGGCTTTTGATGAGAATATAGAGAAATTTAATCATAAAGTCAATCCAAAATATCCGATCTATTTGAATTGTAGTAAGGGACAACTTACTGACGAAAAGTCTCTGGCCTTCTTCAACTATGTTGATCAACTTTCGAAACAGATTTCTGAAACGAAGGATGTGCAGAAGATGAAGAGTTTGCTGTTTGAACGTGCAGTGGCTTATTCTGTCCTTCAAGACTTTGAAGAGGCTGATAATGATCTTACTGCTTATATTCAGATTGATGATCAGAATGCTTTGGCTTATTGGCAGCGTGCTGTTTGCCAGTCTCGTTTGAATGCGGTCAATCAAAGTCAGGGGAGTGACGTAGCCCTTTCTTTGAACAGAATGCGTGCGGATTTTGATGATGCGATCAGGTTAAGTCCTAATAATGCTTATTTGTTTTATAATCGTGGCAATTTCCATGCAGACCATAAGGAATATAGTCAGGCAATAGATGATTATACACGTGCCATTCAAATTGACCCTCGTTTGGCCGAAGCTTGGTACAATAGGGGACTGGCTCGTATTCTCAGTGACAATAAAGCAACAGGAATAAATGATCTCAGCAAAGCAGGTGAATTAGGCCTTTATGATGCTTATTCTGTTATAAAGAAATATGAGACCAAGAAATAACGTTTTATACGCATTATTTTCAAAAAGAAGTATTACTTTTGTAGCAAGTTAAATAAAAATACTATTTGTTATGGTAAAAATTACTTTGCCCGATAGTTCTGTACATGAATTTGAACAGGGCGTTACGGGTTATCAAATCGCCGAGAGCATTTCACCGGCTCTCGCTCGCAACGTTGTTTGTTGCGGTGTAAATGGTGAAACAGTAGAGTTGAATCGTCCCATTATGTCGGATGCTGATGTCGTTCTTTATAAGTTTGACGATGATGAAGGCAAACGTACATTCTGGCACACTTCCGCCCATTTGCTGGCAGAAGCTTTACAGGAACTTTATCCCGGTATACAGTTTGGTTTCGGACCGGCTGTGGAGAATGGCTTCTTCTATGATGTAATGCCACCGAAAGGAATTTCAATTTCGGAGAATGATTTCCCCAAGATTGAGGCTAAAATGAAGGATCTGGCTAAGAAAAACGAACCACTCGTGCGCAAGGATATTTCTAAATCCGAGGCTTTGAAATTCTTTAAAGACCATGGTCAGAAATATAAAGTAGAGCACATTGACCAGGATTTGAAAGATGGTACGATCACTCTTTATACACAAGGGAATTTTACGGATCTCTGTAAAGGACCGCACTTGATGTCAACAGGTTCAATCAAGTCTGTTAAAATTACAAGTGTTGCCGGTGCTTTCTGGCGCGGCGATGCCAAGCGTGAACAGATGACTCGTATTTATGGTATCACTTTCCCGAAAAAGAAGATGCTGGATGATTATCTGGTGATGCTTGAGGAAGCCAAGAAGCGTGATCATCGTAAGATAGGAAAGGAAATGGAACTTTTCTTTTTCTCAGACCGTGTAGGAAAAGGTTTACCGATGTGGCTTCCGAAAGGAACCGAATTGCGACTTCGTCTACAGGATATGCTCCGCCAGATTCAGAAAAAGTTTGGTTATCAAGAAGTGATTACCCCGAATATAGGTTCCAAAAACCTGTATGTTACTTCTGGTCATTATGCACATTACGGTAAAGATAGTTTTCAACCTATTCATACTCCGGAAGAAGGAGAAGAGTATATGCTGAAACCGATGAACTGTCCTCATCACTGTGAAGTGTTTGCCTGGAAACCCCGTTCATACAAGGATCTTCCTCTGCGTATTGCAGAATTTGGTACAGTATATCGTTATGAGAAGAGCGGAGAGCTTCATGGGTTGACTCGTGTTCGTTGCTTTACTCAGGATGATGCACATATATTCTTGAAGCCGAGTCAGGTCAAAAATGAATTCCTTCGTGTGATGGATATCATTCTGACGGTTTTCAAAATCTTCGGACTTAATGATTACGAGGCTCAGATTTCTTTGCGAGATCCAAAGAACCATACTAAATATATTGGTTCAGACGAAGTCTGGGAAGAGAGTGAGCAGGCTATCGTTGAGGCTGTGGAAGAAAAAGGATTGAAAGCACATGTCGCTTACGGTGAAGCAGCGTTCTATGGCCCTAAACTTGATTTTATGGTAAAGGATGCTTTGGGCCGTCGCTGGCAACTGGGGACCATTCAGGTGGATTATAATCTGCCTGCACGTTTCAAACTTGAATATACGGATGATGACAATCAGAAGAAGTGCCCAGTTATGCTCCACCGTGCTCCGTTCGGTTCTATAGAACGTTTCGTTGGTGTACTTATTGAGCATACAGCAGGTCATTTCCCATTGTGGCTGACTCCAGATCAGGTGTCTATTCTGCCAATTTCAGAGAAGTACAATGACTTTGCTGCTCAACTTCGTAAGTATTTTGATACTTTTGGAGTCCGTTCTGTCATCGATGATCGTAATGAAAAAATAGGGCGTAAGATTCGTGATAATGAAGTGAAACGTATCCCGCTTATGGTCATTATCGGTGAGAAGGAAGCCAATGGTGGTAAGTTGTCTATCCGTAAACAAGGGGGTGGTGAACAGTCTATGATGACTAAGGAAGAGTTTACTCAATTCATCAATGATGAATGTGCCAAAGAGCTCGCTCCGGCTCTTCATTGTGAACCCAAGGACTGACAAAATTTGCGCTTTTATATCGCATTTGTAAGATAAAATTAGAAAGCCCCTCTTTCCTGATCAGGATAGAGAGGCTTTCTTATGATTTTTTGTTTCTTCTACTGACGAATGATTGCCAGATGTTTTTGTGAAAGAATGGTATTATGATTATCCACAATTAGGGGAATTAACCTTTTAAATTTCTGACTTTCGAAAAGTATAATCATTATTTACAATAAAATCAAAAGTCGTATGAAAAAAAAGTATTTATTTGATGTTGTCTGTGGCAGTGTTGTGTTAATTGCTGTTGCCACAACGTTGTCAGCAAAAGCGGCTAAGCATTTAACGACAAAACATGTTGATCCTCTTGTATCGCATATAGACTATAATGTCAGGCCACAAGATGATTTTTTTGAATATGCCAACGGGAAGTGGTTTAAGCATCACCCCATTCCCGCCAGTGAGCAAAACAATGGCATCTTTCAATTGATCCAGGATACCATTAATGCGCAAGTTCTGGATATTTGCAAATCAGCTGCATCAAAAGAAGCACAACCGGGAAGCAATAAACAAAAAATAGGCGATTTCTATTTTTCGGGTATGGACAGTGTGTCGCTAAATAAAAACGGCATTAACGACTTGAAGGACGATCTTGCAAAAATTGATGATATTAAAGATTTAAACGATATCGCTTCAGAAACATCATACATCCACAAAATATCATCATCCCCGCTGTTCAGTTTTTATGTAACGCAGGACGATAAGAATAGCAGTAAGTATCAGGTCTATGTTACTCAAGGCGGTTTAAGTATGCCTGACCGTAACTTCTACGTAGATATGGATGAAAAATCAAAAGAGATTCGTAACAAATTTGTCAATTATGCCACCGACTTATATGTAATTATGGGATACGACCGTGACAAAGCTCAACAATCTGCTACCAAACTGTTGGAAATGGAAACGGCATTGGCTAACGTTTCACGTAAACGTGAAGACACACGTGACCC
>ENA-UOOK01001887-UOOK01001887.1-fermentation-metagenome-genome-assembly--contig:-NODE-1887-length-26873-cov-10.627564_pt1 | contig 26873 bp, 20 predicted proteins | sample MGYA00245777_ERZ724023 | MGnify/ENA primary metagenome ERZ724023 (study PRJEB28704, sample SAMN03018312) | fermentation metagenome | biome: anthropogenic terrestrial biome; feature: soil... | reverse complement strand
GATGTTGGCTTATTGCGAAGGTTATCTCTTTTAGCCCTCTCAGCATTCGGTGAAGGTAATAGGCTGTTTGTTGAGTTTAAAGGGGCTCTAAGTGAGAATTATGCCCTGCAAGCACTTCAAAATCAGTTTGAAGCAATGCCTCGTTATTGGGCAATTGATAACCCAAGATATGAAGTTGACTTTCTTATCCAAAGAGAAAATGACATTCTGCCGGTAGAGGTAAAATCAGAAATCAATGTTGAAAGCAGAAGCTTGAAAAAGTACAAAGAAAAGTACAGTGACAAGGTAAAGCTTCGTATTCGTTTTTCATTAAATAACCTGCGCCTTGATCACGATCTATTGAATATCCCGTTGTTTATGGCGGATTATGCTGATAAGCTTATTGGAATGGCATTAGACCAAGTGAAATAATATTTGGGATAATGAATTTGTCAGGTTGGGACAAAGGGGTTATTTTTTTATTTTGTTTTTTAGTATATTTTATAAGTTGAACATTTTCTAATGCTGTGACTTCACAAAAACACCTACCCCATCTGTTAAATCTGGGGTCGCTCAGTCGGTGCGTTCCAGTTTAGGTGCGTTCCAGTGGGTACGCACCTGTGGTACGCACCTGTGGTACGCACCTGATTTGCTGGATTATGCGAGCATAATCCTTTATTACTCGTCACAGCATAAGGAAAATTTAGTTAAACTTATATAGATGCGTAAATAGGTCAAAGAGTTGCCCCAACTTATTGGAGACAGCTCTTTGCTTTTAAAGGAGAAAATTTACTAAATCTTCAAGGTGGTCTTTCTTGCGTTAACAAGTAAGAACTTTCTTACCTGCGATAGTGCTCAATTATCTTCTTTACAACAGTTTCATTAGCAATCATATTCCATATGTTTTCGTCCTCCATGCCCAGCCTCCAAAGTGCAACACCGTTTATTCCCATGTTCCAGGCAGTTGTTATTTTTGCCCGCAAGCTATCTGCGTTTTCAAACCACACCTGGTGCTGGTTCCCTTGACTATCCGTATATGCAAACCAAGGCGTTTGCTGACGCATATCAAACTGTATCGTACTGCCATACTGGTTTGCCAGCTGCATAGCACGATCGAAGGAAGCATACGAGCTTCTATTGGTGGTCAGGTTGAAATCAAAACCGAACACTGATACGGCAGCCGCTATTTTATACCAGGGCATTTTTGTTTTTGTGTAGGTCAGAACTCGTTGCATCCATGGTATAGATACGGGAGGTCCCGGCGGGCTTCCGGGCCAACCATATTCGTTATACAGCATAACAATAAACTCATCTACTGCTCCGCCAATGATGCCATAGTCGAAAGGATCAGAAAATGGGTTGAAGGGCTCATCACTCACACGGGATGGAACAGAAGCGGATAAAAAGTACCCATATGGTCTGAAAGCTTCCGCTATGTCAACATATAGCTGTGCCAGATTTGCTTTATCCTCCGTATAGGCGTCCTCAATGTCTATATTCACCCCATCAAAATTGTAACGTTGAATTAATTGTATAAGGCTTTGTGCAAAGGCTCTGCGGTTTTGCGCAGATGAAACAAGCTGGCGAACTAAGTCCTTGGCTAATGCTGTGCCACCGGGGCGATACAGGAGATTATGTACAACCGGAAGTATTTTTATATTATTTCTGTGACTTATGGCAACAAGCACTTGGATATCCTGATCTGTAAACTGGAAGAACTTATCTATCTGTGTTGGGTTATTTCTGCTGATCTGAAACATAAACAGGCAAAGCTCAGAAATCAATGAAACATTATTGACAAACGAGGAATAGGATCCGGGTAGACCGGGACCTTCCGCTAATGTGTAAAAGCCTATTATTGGCTGAACAGGCCTGCTGCTGTCATGGGCGTCAAGTATAACGATGTTTTCAGATATCCAGCCGATTGTACCGTTATAAAGACCAACCTGGTACCACCCGTTTCGGTACCCGGTAACAGGGAGCCGCGCTCCTTGCTGCATGGTTGTTATTGAAGAATAATTTGTTCCGGGACCACTTCTGATGTTTGCCATGGAAGCGTTGACTATGACCTCTGTATAAAAAGGTATTAACAGACGCTGACCGGCGTAAATTATATTATTAGTCACATTGTTCAATTGAATCAGGCTGGGTATGGTTGTGCTAAACAAGCGGGCAATTGTGTATAAAGAATCTCCGGGCTGAACCGTATATTGAAGTACCCTGCCTGGAACAGGGGGTATATAGAGAACCTGACCGACATCTAAACTCGTACCGGACAATTTATTGGCATTCCGGAGTATATCAACCGTAGTTCCAAATCGCTGAGCGATTCTAAAGAGGCTATCTCCGGCTATAACAGTGTACCACATAAAAACACCCTTTAAATGAATTCCTTTTTATTATATGTTGACTGTAATAATATTGTGAGCGTATTTCCATAGGTTTTTGATTCCGTACAAAGCAGTGATTTGGCGGCAGAGAACTCATTCTACGCATAGACTAATGAAATGGTAAGTAATACAATTGTTTTAATTTGATTGCATGTCTGTTACATCTTCTAAACTACCCTGAAAAAAAATCATCAGAAAGCGAATTGTATAAGGTACAGAATACCGAAAGGAGAATTTTACTATGAAAAAAAACGTTAGAAGACTACTATCAGTATTTTTATGTGTCATACTGATCGTTTGTTCCACAGTCCCGGCACTCGCATCAAACAATAACAACAAAAACAACAACAAAAATAATAAGGGGCATTCCTCATGCTTTAAGGATGTTAAAGTAGATCATTGGGCATACAAATATATCCTTTGGATGAGAAATCGGGATATAATCCATGGTATCGGTAATGATATGTTTAATCCAGATGGCACAGTCACAAGAGCAGAATTTGCAAAAATGATGGTCAGAACTCTTGACCTGGACTTGTACTCACCTTCAAAGCCAACCTTTGATGATGTGAACAAGAAAAACTGGGAATACCCATACGTTGAATCAGCGAAAAATTACCTTACTTACTACAAAACATCAGCTGGTAATTATTTCAGATCAACACAACCATCTGTCAGAGAAGACATGGCAGTTGCACTTGTTAAAGCATTGGGCTACCAGAATGAGGATGTTGATTTAGATATTCTTGATCAATTTGCTGATGCAAATGAAATAACACCGAGCCTTAGAAAATATGTAGCTTTGTCAGTAGAGTATGGACTTATGAAAGGGTATCCGAAAAATGATAAGCTTTATTTCGGACCAATGGGCAATTTGACCAGAGCAGAGGCTTCCACATTGCTTTACAGAGCATTTGTAGTAAAAGAAGAAAAAGTACCGTTTGACGAAGATAAGCTTCCATATGAAGAGGATGAAGAAATCGAAGGAATCTATATCAAGCCAGTTGTTACAGTAATAAGATATGATGATAAGTTGGAAGTTAATTGGAATAAAATTGACTCTCCAAAATTCTCAGGATATAAGGTTGTCATTTCCAAAAATGATTCAACACCCGAGTATCCTGAAAATGGTTATTTGTTTTATATAACCGATAAAAATCAAACTTCTGCAATTATAGATAACAACACTCCTTATAAAGGCAACAGTGATTTTGGTGAATACTTGGAAAAGGGTGAAAAATACTATATTAGTGTCACCGCACTTTATACTGATAAAAAAGTAGCAGGGAATGTGGTACGCAGAGTATACCCGGGAGAAGATTACACCGACACCAGTAAGATACCTGAAGTCTCCATTTCTGATGAAAATGGAATTCCGGTAATAAGATGGAACAAAATTAAAGCGGATGACTTCAAAGAATACCGTGTAGTTATTTCCAAGAGCAATTCAACACCTGATATTGATGACGGTTATCTTTATAGAATTAAAGATCAAAATGCAACCTATGCAGCAATAAACAATACGAATAAATACACCGATGGTGATTTTGGTAATTACCTCACAAAGGGCGAGAGATATTATTTCACAGTAGTTGCTGTGTATGAGGACGAAGTAATTGAAGGAAAAGCGGTTCGGTTTAGATATAATGGTAATGAAAACCCTGAGCTATATCAGGAAACAGTAGTATCAGCCGTATATGAAGATGGGGAACTGGTAATAAAATGGAATAAGATCGATTCACCTCTTTTGGTTGAGTATCGGTTGGTTATTTCGGAAAAAAACTCAAAACCTGCATACCCGGATGACGGGTACTATAATGCAGCTTATTCACCTGATACAACATCCGTGGTGATAGACCCATCAAAGAGGTACAGAAATGGAGATTTCTCAAAATTGACATACGGGAAAGATTATTACTTTAGCGTAACTGCAGTTTATAAGGATAATAAATATGTTGCAGGAAACGCGGTAAAGGTTCTTTATTTGTTTGAAACAGAGGATTAATACTTTAAACCGCTAATAGATCTCTGGGGACGAATTCCATTGAATTCGTCCCACTTTTTTTGTGACAGCAAATAACCCCCCCAGCTATGGCGGGGGAATCAATAAGCTTTAGCTTTAAGGAAAATACCTCCTATGATAAAATGATGTGGATTTGCCAACCGCATCAAAACACAAAGGAGGTAGTCCAATGGACAATAATAGTTTAGCACATACGAAATGGGAATGTAAGTACCATATCGTGTTTGCACCAAAATTCAGAAGACAGGTAATATACGGAAGATTAAAGGTTGATATAGGGAAAATATTACGAGAATTATGTAGCAGGAAAGGGATTGTATAATCAATTTAGGCATGCTAATATTAAACAGTCTGGTAAGTAGCAACAATAGTAGGCGACATATATAAGGAGAACTAAACATGGCGCATTATTTAAAATACGGTAACCAAGAATTAAAGGTTGGGTTAGCAGATGAACAGATAAAGCTGGTGATGGAGGCAAACCATGTAGAGCTTCCTACCGGAACATTTCACGCGCTTATAGAAAACGCTCTGGATAATCCCATTGGTACGGAGCGGATTGAAGATATTGTAAAACCTCATGAAAAGGTCTGCATAATAATAAGTGACAGCACAAGGAGCTGGCAGAAACCCGGTATGATACTTACCGTTCTTTTAGACAGGTTAGGTAAAGCCGGTGTTAAAGATGAGGATATAATTATAATAAGTGCACGAGGTTCGCACCGCGCACAAACAGCGGACGAGCTGCGTTTCCTTGTTACGGATAACATATACGACCGCATTAAAGTTGTTGACCACAACTGCACAGATGAAGAGAATCTCACATATTTAGGAACTACGAGCAGAGAAACCCCCGTAAAGCTTAATTCTATTGCTGTTAACAGTGATCACGTAATCCTTATAGGAGCGGTGTTACACCACTTTCTTGCAGGTTTTAGCGGGGGCAGGAAAAACGTAATTCCGGGTATTGCAGCCCGTGATACTATACAGGCGAATCACAAGCTTGCTTTAAACGATGGAATCGGAAGTGGTGGCAATCCTCTTGTCAAAAGTGGTCAACTTGAAGGAAACCCGGTGCATATGGATATGCTCGAGGGTGCTCTTATGCTAAATCCGTCGTTTATTATTAACATAGTAGTTGATGATAATTACAAGCTCCTTAAAGCTTTTGCGGGGGACATGGTAAAAGCACATGCTAAAGCGTGCGAGCTTGTTGACAGAATGAACAGTGTTGCCATTGACCGGCGTTACCCCGTGGTAATAGCATCAGCAGGCGGATACCCCAAGGACATGAATGTATATCAGCCTCTTAAAACACTCTGCCACATGCTGGAATGCACAGAACCCGGCGGTATCATGATTATGCTTTCTGAAAGCCGTGAGGGCTTTGGATCTGCTGAAACTGAAATGTTGATAACCGGTTATGACAATATGCTCGACAGAGAAAAAGCATTACGGTATAATTATTCGATTGGAGCCCATACCGGTTATCTTTATGCCGATACTGCTGAGAAATTTGATTTTATTTATGTCACCGGCTTTAGCCCCGAGAACTTTACAAAAACAAAGATGCATATTGTTCGTACCCTTGATGAAGCACTGAAGCTTGCAGCCAAGCTTCAGGGCGGCAAACTTAGTGGAGACGTATGTCTTATACCGAACGGTTCAGTTACACTACCAAGAATATTAAGGTAGGGCAGCAGTGATTTGTAACACTTCATTCTGATTATGACTTCTTAGTGCTACAAATATACTTCTTTGATGTTGCGGTCTGAATATCATAGCTCCCTACTTAACAGGTCACAAGTGTTTTGTAACTTGTTACAAATACACTTCCTTGATGTTGTGGCCTGAATACCCTAGCTTCCTACTTTACAGGTCACAAGTGTTTTGTAACTTGTTACACTTCCTTAGCGTTGTGACCTGCACGCCCTAGCTCCCTACTTAACAGGTCACATCTTAATTATTTTCACTTTCAAAATAACGCTCTAAGAATTGCTTTGTACGCTCTTCCCTTGGATTACCTATTACCTGTTCCGGCGAGCCGTATTCAACGACAACTCCGTCATCCATGAAAAGCACATTATCGGATATCTGCCTTGCGAAGGACATTTCATGAGTTACGATGACCATTGTGGTCTTCCTGTCTGCAAGCTCGCGTATTACTCGCAGCACTTCACCGGTAAGCTCCGGATCGAGAGCAGAGGTTGGCTCGTCAAAACACAAAATATCCGGGTTCAAGGCAAGAGCACGTGCAATAGCCACACGTTGCTGCTGTCCGCCGGAAAGCTGGTGCGGATAGTGTTCAAGCTTTCCGGATAAACCAACACTGTCTAAGATTTTTTTAGCACTGGTGTTTATTTCTTCAGTAATACGATCTTTTTCGCTTTTGTAATCCGGATGCTCCTTTGCCAGCAGCATCATTGCTAAAGTGACATTCTGGAAAGCTGTATACTGAGGGAAAAGGTTAAACGACTGAAAAACCAATCCAAAATGCAATCGCTTTTCCCGTATGCCTTTTTCGCTTTTAGAGCTTGGGTCTTCCCCGTCAAATATGACCTTACCGTTTACAGTAATGGTACCTGTATCGGGTACTTCTAAGAAATTCAGGCATCGAAGAAGTGTAGTCTTACCGCTGCCTGATGACCCTATAATAGAGAAAGATTCGCCCTTTTCCAGACTAAAGCTTATATTCTTCAGAACCTCTGTATTTCCAAATTTCTTGCTAATATTATTAACTTCGAGTATTGGCATGATGGTTTACCTCCTACACTTTAAAATAATCGAGCTTGCGTTCCAGCCAGCCTAAAAGCAGCGTCAAGATACCATTGAACAGAAGAAAATACAAGCCTGTGGAGAATAAGGGCCAAATGAGACCCTGCTTTGTATAACGCTCTGCACGCATAATGATCTCTGCAAGTCCGATAACCCGTGCAAGGGCGGTATCCTTTGTTAGAGTGATGATTTCATTGCTCATAGGCGGCACTATTCTTTTAGTAACCTGAAGGAGGACAACCTTGAAAAAAACTTGGGGTTTAGTCATGCCGAGGACAGCTCCGGCTTCATACTGCCCTTTTGATATGCTTTCTATGCCGCCCCTGTATATTTCAGAAAAGTAAGCAGCATAATTTACGACAAAAGCAATGAGAGCCGCAGTCATCCTGGACTTCATAGGCATTCCGAATAAAAGCCCGGGGGAGTACAAAACAATAAAAAGCTGCAGCATAAGCGGAGTACCGCGGATAACCCAAACGAAAGTTTTTACAAGCCACTTGACCGGTTTAAATTTCGACATAGAGCCAAACGTAATGATAAGTCCCAGCGGTACAGCCATAAGCAGCGTCAGGATGAACAGCTCAATGTTGAGCCAGAACCCATCAAAAAGGGTTGCAATAATAGTATTCATACCGTTCCTCCTGGATAAATAATGAAATCTCCATTTGAATCGTGAAGACCCAAATGGAGACTTCTTATTAGCGTAAGATAATTATTTCAAAAGAGCATTTTCTAAACCGTAACGAGCCGCTATTTCTGCTAATGTGCCATCATCTGTAAGGGCTTTAAGGGCTTCGTTAACCTTTGCGGTGAAATCACTACCCTTGCGGAAAGCAGCAGCGGTTTGTTGTGTACCGAAATAGTTGTCGATATTAGCTACCAGATCTTCGTAATCGGTATTTGGTCCAACGGTGTAAAAAGCAAGAATGGCATCCACAAGAGCTATATCAGCGGTACCTGATTTCACTTCCATCAAGGCTTTTGCCATTGAATCGGATGGAACATATTTTGTTTTAGAAAAGAACTCCTTAGCGGATACTTCTTCTGTGCCATCATCTGCTATAGAGCCATCTGCTTTTCCTTCTCCTGTTGATCCGGCTTCTGCTGTCAGTGTAAGACCGTCCACATTAGCTAAAATTTCTTTTTCTCTGTCAGCTTTCACAATGATAGCTTGTTGATTGTTCAAATATGGATCAGAGATACTCATATTCTGTTTACGCTCTTCTGTAATGCACATACCATTCCAAATACAATCAATATTTTTGGAACTGAGTTCAACTTCCTTGGAATCCCAGTTAATCTCAACAAATTCTGCTTTAAGACCGAGTTTCTTACAAACTGCTTCTGTGAGTTCGGTGTCAAAACCGGTTAGGTTACCGTCTTTGCCGTAAAAGTTCATCGGTGGATATTGGGTAATGCCAACTATCAATGTGCCTTTATTTTTTATGTACTCATAGTCAGAATCAGTCTTTGAACCGCATCCCGCCAGCAATGCCAATAGCATCACCGATGCAAGCACCATGGATAGCATTCTAAAATTCTTTTTCATAAAAATTCCTCCAATTTTAAGTGTCACAAATTATAAATTTCTTAACCACTAATAATTTATTACATTACTACGCTATCACGCTAAAGTAATAATCTATTTATAACACAGGTTTCAATATAAATCAAGTACTATTTTTTACACAATGCTCATGCATAAAGCGCGTTGTCTCTGTTCACACCCACTGTACACGTGCTCCTACAAACCAAGCAATAGTTGGAGGGCATGGTAAAAAGAAAACGAGTTAATTTGTGTAGGATATAAAGTTGATAAAAAATTTGAGATTTTTTTAATATCTTATGTAACAAAACGTGTTTATTACCGACTTATTATATAGGAGGTGATGGGGTGACAGATAAGGTAGACGGATATTATAAGCAGCACGGAAAGCTTGTATTCAACTATTTGTATCAATTAACCCGTAGTTACGACCTTTCCGAGGAACTGACCCAGGAAACATTTTATCAGGCAATGCGAACAGTTGATAACTATAAGGGAGACTGTAAACCCTCTGTTTGGCTATGCCAGATTGCAAAACACCTTTGGTACCGGTATTTAGAGAAAAATACAAAGGGTAAAACGGTTCCAATTGACGAAATAGAAAGCTTTCCAGATGAAGGAAACACCTGCGATGGTTTTCTGGAACGTCAGGATAAAATCGGGCTTTATATGAAAATACATACCTTGAAGAAGGATATGAGGGAGGTAATTTATTTAAGATTGTCCGGCGACTTATCCTTTGCAGAAATCGGGGAGATCCTGGGGAAGACGGAGAACTGGGCAAGAGTCACCTTTTACAGAGCGAAACAACAATTAATGAAAGGAGATTACATATGAATTTAAAATGTTATATTGTAAAAGACTTACTTCCTAATTACGCAGATAAGGTTACATCAGAAGAAACCTGCAATGATATTGAAAAGCATTTTAGTGAATGTGAACAATGTAAAAAGGAATATCAAGCTATGACACAACAAATACCAAAAACAACATTAGCAGATCAGAAAGTTAATAAAAAAGAAGTCAATTATTTAAAAAAGTGCTTTAGAATTATAAAGATAGTAGTGATAAGCATAATAATACTAAACATAGCGATAGTTGGTATATTTGGAGCTCTGCTTTTATATGGAGTAAACCACCCTGCAAAGGATATTACAACTGATATAGCTGACTATAATAAATATCTAGGGGCTACAGGAATACATGCAGATAAAAATTTGATATATAATGATATCTTTCCTGATTCCATCCCAAGCTCTGCTGACGTAGAGGAATTTTGTTATTACTATTTAAATCCCTGGGATCCAAGTTACTTATGTTACTTGGTTTATACCTGCAATGATGAGGAATTTAGTAAGGAAATAGAAAGACTTTCAAAAATTGAATCTTCAGAGGATTATTTATTTTACGGTACCACAGGGTTTAATTATCCTGTATGTGCTATTTACGCAAACGATTATACTGGCTATATTTATGCAATGGCAGACAAAGAGAAAAACAGATTAATATATGTTGAATTAACATATTGCAATTATTTTAGTGAAATTGATTACGAAGCAATAATAAATAAAAAACATCTTCCTGTTGGATTTGATGCGAAGCCAGGTAATCCAACCCGCAAAAAATATGATGAAGAAACAGGTCTAAATTAAAAGGAAATGGGATATGACGAGTCTCGAAGATGTCCTTCACCCTACTATGTGTGTGATTGCTTCCCAGAAAGTCGTGAAACGACTTTTTCCTACAGTCACAATATGGTTATTCAGCCTTCATTCGAAGGCTGATGAAATTTAAACACCAATGTCAATATCTGCTTTTGCATCAAATCCTAAATTCGGTTTTGCCATAATAAAGCTTTCGTCTTTTAACAAACACCCAGCACAATACGCTTAGTACCTAATTTCGTGGTAGCGTTTGATTGTAGCCTGTACTCCTGCGGTAAGATCCACTGGGCTGTTTCACTTTAATTTATCACAAACCGTATCTCTCCAATTTCGCATTCCAGATATAGTGAAATGTCAAAAAATCAATACCTCTGCAAAAATAAAAATCGTACTTATCAAGATATCAATAAGCTTATCAAATATTAAATATTGACTATATTACATTTTAAAATAAAATTAAACCAGTGGCGGAACTAATGGTACCGAACAGTTTTTAAATAGTTTTTACAATAAGGATAACATGACAGAAAAAACATTCTTAGAATTGTAATCAACTGAAGTATGTGGATCCGAAAAAGCTTTTATTCAAAATTTATGTCTGTTTAGTCATACATTCTGAAAAAATAGTGTATGAAAGGAGGAAAGTCGTGAAAGAATTAACTGGCAAACAAATAAATAAGCTAAATAGTGATGTGAGTGATAGAAATAAACTAAAAAGAAGTATACTTTTCAGAGAAATTTTTAAAAACAAATATATATATTTAATGTTGCTACCGGTCATATCCTATTTTATTATCTTCAATTATTTGCCCATGTATGGGATTATAATAGCATTCAAGGACTTTCGCGCAGGGTTTGGCATTATCAAGAGCCCGTGGGTTGGTTTCAAGCATTTTGAGACTTTTTTTGGCTCGTATTACTGCTGGAGAATAATAAGGAATACATTTTTACTCAATTTCTACGATCTTATTTTTGCCTTTCCTGCCCCTATAATTCTTGCTGTCTTGTTAAATGAACTACGCAGCGAAAGATATAAAAAAGTTGTACAGACAGTAAGCTACCTGCCTCATTTTATATCTACAGTGGTAGCAGTAGGTTTCGTAGGAACTTTCTTTTCGCAGGACGGTATTATTAATAATTTGCTTTTGACGTTAGGCTTTGAGAGAGTAAACTTTATATTTGAACCGCAATGGTTCAGACCATTATATATAGGTTCGGGGATCTGGCAGGGTATTGGCTGGGGATCGATAATATATTTAGCAGCAATATCAGGTATTGACCCACAGCTATACGAAACAGCGACAATAGATGGTGCGGGAAGATTCGCAAAAATTTTTCATATTACTATTCCATCAATTGTACCAACAATAATAATTTTATTGATATTCAGAGTCGGTGATATGATGTCAGTAGGTTTTGAAAAGGTGTTCCTAATGTATAATCCTGCAACCTACGTCACTGCAGATGTTATTTCGACATTTGTATACAGGAGTGGTTTTGGAAACGCCCAGTACAGTTATTCTACGGCTATTGGTCTTTTCAATACGATTATTGATTTTATACTTTTAATTTTGGCAAATTATTCAGCAAGAAAAATAAGTGAAAACAGTTTATGGTAAGGATGTGATTTGTTGCTTTATAGAAGAAGACTGGGTGAATATGCCTTTGACAAATTTAATGAATTATTAATGCTTCTTTTGATAGCAGTAACCTTGATACCGTTCCTTCATGTAGTCTTTGCTTCTTTTAGCTCCTCAGCAGAGGTTTTAATGAACAGGGGGATTTTTTTGTGGCCTAAAGGATTCAATCTTGAAGCTTATAAATATGCATTGTCGCATCCTGTATTGATACCATCATTTTTTAACACTGTTTATTATGCGGCTGCAGGAACAATCATTGGTTTAATCTTTATGAGTATGGCAGCTTATGCATTTTCAAAAAGAGCGTTTCCAGGTAAAAAAGCATTTCTTTTTCTAATCGTTTTTACGATGTTTTTTGGAGGTGGTATGATACCAAGCTACATAAATATAAGGAATTTGGGTTTAATTGATAAAAGGCTTGTTATGATTATACCGGCATGCATAAGCACATGGTCAATTATCATACTCAGGACAGGGTTTAAGCAAGTACCCGCAAGTTTATCTGAGTCGGCGTATCTTGATGGAGCTAATGATTTTGTTATTCTGTTTAAAATAATTATTCCTTTATCTAAGGCCATGCTTGCAGTAGCATCTCTATACAGTATTGTTGGGTATTGGAATTCGTGGTTCCCTGCGCTCATCTATTTACGCGACAGAAGCAAATATCCTCTGCAAATGGTTCTAAGAGAAATAGTAATTGTGGGCCAAATGAATGAAATTACCAATCGATTGTCAGAAGAACTTGTATCATACAAAAGATCAGCGATGGAGGAGGTGATAAAATACGCAACCATGGTGCTTACCACAGGACCGATTATTTTAGTGTATCCTTTTATGCAAAAGTACTTCATAAAGGGTGTAATAGTCGGCTCTCTAAAGGAATAAGCACCAACTGACTCTTCTAGTGTCCGATCATTGGTCTGACACAAGGCAACAATATTTGCTCGCAAATAAATTGTTCATCAAAGCATCGATCACTATCCAGAGGTAATACAAAAGCGAACTCTGTAGTTTATGGTTTGATAAACCTGAATAGCCACAATCAGGGTAGTCTTTCCGTAAAGTAAAGTTAAGGTTTATTGCAAAAGTAACGTAACCAATTTTAAATTAAGAAGGGGGATTAAAAGATGAAAAAAAAGCTAAGAATAGCTGTTTTATTGACATTTGTATTATTTACTGTTTCCACTTTAGGCGCATGTGTGACAAATCAGCAGCCGGTAAGCACAGAAGGTACGCAGCCTACCGCAGGAGATGCTACTTCACAGGCTGTAAGTTGGCCTGAACCGAATAATATGCCAATAAGCAAAGAAAAGATTAATCTTACTATGTTTACAGCATTTCCGGCGGGGCATGCAGCATATTTCGAGTCATTGAATGACAGCCCGAATATGAAAGCTTATGCTGAAATTACAGGTGTTAATGTAGACATTCAAGCAGCCCCCGGTGACAGCTATAGTGAGTTAAAGAGTATAATTTTTGCTTCAGGACAGCTGCCTGACATTGTTTTCTCAGAAACTGCCCAGGAAGACGCAATTATTTACGGTGTAAATGACAACCTTGTTATTCCAATTGATGATTTACTTGCACAGTATGGATATTACACAAATCAGTGGATGGATCAGGAGCCCAATATTAAAGAGCAGATTATTTCTGGTGACGATCATATATATTATATGCCAAGTATCGATTTATCACTGGTAAGCTCACCCGGATGTGGCTATTACATCAGGGAGGAATGGCTTGACAGGTATAACCTTGAACCTCCGTCCACTATTGACGACTTATATAATGTACTTTCAACCTTTAAGAAAGAGGATCCTGCGGGGGGAGGCAAAACTATTCCGCTCTCAGCGCCTGTTCCCATATTTATAATTAATTCAATCATGGGTTCCTTTGGAGTGAAAAATTGTGTAAACATGGATGGAATTTACCAGATGGATGGTAAGGTGAAATTTGGTCCTGTTGAGCCGGAGTTTAAGGAAGCGCTGAAATTCCTTAACAAGCTTTATGATGAAGAATTGATAGCACAAGACTACTTAGCCCACAATGTGAATGTCTATTATGCAAATCTAATTGATAATGTCGGGATGACATGGGGTTGGGCTGGAAGTGGACTGAGAACGCCTTTATTGTCTGCAGGTTATACTGCAGAAGAGGCAAGAAATTTATTCCGTCCTATTGCAGGTGCGAAAGGAAACGATGGAAAATACCATTGGTATATGACCGATGTTGGGAGAATAACCCTGCCCCACGGTGAGTTCATTACTTCTTCAAACAAGTATCCGGTAGAAACCATGAAATGGTTAGATTATAAAAATTCTCAAGAGGGTGCATGGACAGTTGGAGGCGGTCCCAAAGGTATTTCATGGGAGTTGGGTGAAAACGGGGCTCCCCGGTATACTGATTATATCGAAAACAATCCAGATGGACTGGAACGCGATGAAGCTTTTTTAAGGAACGGCGGTATAATATGGCTTTACACCGTTCATTCCGAAATATTGGAGAATGCACCCAAATGGCCATTCTCCCGTGAAGATTTGAACATCTATGGTCCGATAGACAAGTATCCTGATTCCCTTATCTCAAAATACGAGGCAACAAACTGGCTTGATTTTGATTACAGCAGACAGCTCCCTCCGACAGTTATGTTTTCGGCTGCGGAGAAAGAAGAGATTGACTTGATACTCCAAGATTTGAAGACATTTGTAGAAGAAGAAGTTCATAAGTTTGTTATGGGTATGACACCAATTGATAAATGGGATGACAATGTCAAACAGATGAATGATGTAATGGATGTTGAAAGGTTAATAGAAATTTATCAGAATGCTCTTGACAAGGTTAATTAAAACAACTATCTATGTTGATTTAGAGCTTTAACATATGACATAATTTTGAATAAACAATCAACTGAAATGTATAATCAGGGAGCAAGGTTCTGTAATAACAAAATAGCTGCTCCCTGCTTCTTAATTGTTCCGATGGTTTTCGAGCTATGTTGTCTATAAGAGGGCTATGATTATCACATTCATAAAAATAGACAGGAGGATTAAGGAATGAAATTTTCAATACTCAAGGACGATATTACTCCACATATACCCGTTTATCTTTGTGGGTTTGCTGCAAGAATAGATAAGAGGAACGATGGTGTTCATGATGAACCATATGCTTCCGTCGTAATATTGCAGGAGAACAAAACAGTGGTTATTATTACATTGGATTTGATCGGAGGCGACAGAAGTTATGCAAATGGGATCAAAAATGCCATCAATGATAGGTTTGGACTTTCAGAGGATGAAATAATTCTAAACTTCTCCCATACCCATTCAGCTGTTGCGATTACTGGTGAGGATGAAGAAACAAGAGATAAGTCATACAGCTTCAATATTTACAGGCACCCTAATGATTCAAAAGTAGATTTCACCGAGGACATCAGGTACTACAATATTGTAAAATCAAAGATTTTGAATATGCTTGAGAAAGGATTTAATAATCTTGTCGAAGGAAATGCCTATGTCATAAGAGGAAAATCTAAATTTGGTGTAAGCAGAAGGTATCCGAACAAAAATGGTGCGTTATGGAAACCGTATTTTAATATGGATAGCATGGATCCGGATTTATATCTTATAAAACTGACAGACGGCAAAGGACAGACTCGGGGTTTGTTATACAATTATGCTTGTCATGCGACAGCAATGAATTCAAGTAACTATCTGATTTCTGCGGACTATCCCGGGGTTGTGAGAAAAATTCTTGAAAAACAAAATCCAGGGATGGTTGCAATATTCTTGCAGGGATGTGGAGCTGATATTAAGCCTGTTGTATCAGTAGAAAACGGTGAATTTAAACACTGCACATTTGAAGAGCTGGAAGAAGCAGGTGTGTCTTTTGCTGCGGAAATTCAGGAACTATTAAAAAAAGCTGAAGGAAAAGATGCGGGTTTATATTGGAGAAAAATTGATGTAAATATACAATCGAAATCTACAGAAATAAAGCTGTATTCTGAGATTTGGAGCTTTGAAAGATGGCTTGCTGTTGCAGAGAATCCTGATGTGCCCGAGTGTATCAAAGCGTCTGCAAAGAAAATGGCTTTTAAAATTAAAGAAGGCAATATCAAAAACTACATATCTTATTATATTTCATGCTTGCGGCTGGATGACAAAACCTGCATAGTTGCTCTTGAAAACGAGGTCGTTAGTGATATCGGTAAAGATATAAAAAGAATTTTCAATGATGAAAATATAATAGTTCTTGGATATTCAAACAGTGTAGGGTGCTACATTCCTACAAAAAAAGTAATATCCGAAGGTGGTTATGAAAGCCAGTCATTTATGTCAGCAGGGCTGCCAGGGCAATTTGTTGATGAGGTGGAGGATATAATAATTGGAAGATTGTCTCTGATGATTAGAGATTAAGACAGGATCTTACTTACAAAAATAACATCAAGGGGATATAAGAACTAAAAACACGGGTTATAAAACGGAAATCTACTTTATAGTAAACATCATATTTGTTTTTTTCATGATTTAACATATAATAATAATGTGGTTATCAACCAGAAAGTCATAAAGTGAACAGGTAAATCGCCCTATGGGGTTACATGTGAATGGAGTTGTGATTTATGAGAAGTTTTTTTAAAAGAACTCGGATACTCAACTCAAAATCAAGCCTCAAAATAATATTCAATTATTTGAAGACCGAAATTGTAATTATACTAATACTCTGTTTTGGAACAGTGCTTATTTATGGGATACTTAACAAATCCCTCAAAAATCAGATTATAAATGTCAATAAAGTACTGCTGCAGAACACGATAAATTCAATTGAAAAAGAGTTTTCAAATATGGATGAACTGATAAGCCTTATAAATTCGAACCCAAGGGTGTTAAGGTGTATGAATGCACCCTTAAACCTTAAAAACAGCGACCAAAACTATAATGCCTATGAAGTTATTAAGGATTTAAACACCTATGTGTACAGTAACAGGTTTGTAAAAGGAATTCATTTATTTTTCGATAACGATATAATTATTTCAAATGAATACAAAACAAATTATGATTTTTATTTTGAGCATTTTGACAAAAGCGGTTATGATGTTAATAGTCTGATAAGTACATACAATCACAGGAAATTGGTGTATGCAAAAGATAAAGAAGAAAGCATGAATAAACTATACTATGCCAACTCCCTCCCTGTTGGGAACAGGAAGGTATGGGATGTAACAGCTATTATTGAGATTGACATGGACGTTATAGCATCATTTCTACAAAGTAATTTATTTACCGGGACAACTGAGATTTTTTTACTCAGTTCGGAGCAGATACCAATATTAAAGCTTAATCCTATAAAAGAAAACTCTGAGGATATGGATGAAATTAAAACTATTGTAAAATCCAAGGTTTTAGGATGGGAGATTGTATCTAAAATACCCCAAACTGAATTCGAAAAAAAGTTTATGTCAATTAAAAGTACAATTATTTCTATACTTTTGTTTTCGCTTTTTGTTGTTCTTGTATTTGCTGTCGTTTTCGCATATAAGCATTACCGCCCGATTGCAAGGTTAATAGGAATTGTGAATGATGATGGAATAAATGTCACTAATGAAGGTATATTCAAACATATCGAAGAAAGCATGAGGAAAACAATAAATGAGAACAAAGATCTTAAGCATAGGGTTCGAAAACAAACAGAATATCTGACCGACAATGCGGTCGAAAAGCTGCTAAAAAAGGGAATAATCATGGGTAATGACACAGACGAAATAATCGATATGTCCGATATAAAGTTTAAATCAGCAAAGCTCGTCGTGCTTTCCATAAAACCTTTCTTAAGCGGTGCATACATAAATGACTATTCTGACATTATAAATAGGATTCGAAAAATGTTAAAGCAGGAACAGGAAGGGTATGTTTTCTATATAAACGAATCAAACATCTCAGTTTTAGTAGAAATCATTAATGAACAAATATTTATTCCAATGGAGTTCGGCATAAGGATTGTGAAAATGTTAGATAGCTTAGATATTCAATCAGCAGTTGGTATCGGAGGTATATGCCACTCAGTGAAGGATTTGAATAGATCCTATAAAGAGGCGCTTCTGTCTTTAAATACACTGCATAAAGACAGAGGTGAGGTTATTCTTTATAATTCCATTAAAAATTCGATGGAAATAAAAACAAAATATTATTATCCTATAAGCATAGAACAGGAGATCATCAACAATGTAAAAGCAGGGAACATAGAAAAGGTTAAAGCGCTTTTAGAGGAGGTTTACAGCGAAAACTTCAAGGAAATACAGTTATCAAGGCAGATATCCAGGATATTAATATATAATATTGTAAGCACTGCCATGAAAATAATTAATGACCTAAAAATTGATTTGGAAAAGTTTGAAGATGCCGATATACTGAAACAGTTATATAATGCTGAAACCGTTAATTCTGCGTATGGCTCTTTAATTTCAACCTATACAATTATATGCCGACTTGTTAATAAGAACAAAAAAAGTAATAACATAAATATGTTTGAAAATATAAGGCATTATTTGATAGAGGAATATAACAATCCAGACATTTCGCTTACCCTGATTGCAGACAGGTTTAATTTGTCGATAAGCTATCTATCAAGGTTTTTCAAGGAGAACGCCGGGATTAATTTTAATGATTATGTACAAAAATTGAGAATAGAAAATGCAAAACAGCTATTTAAGGAAAGCGAAAACATTTTAGTGGAAGATGTAGCTGCCAAAGTAGGTTACAATAACTCCGGTTCATTAATAAGAGCTTTTAAAAAATACGAAGGTATAACACCCGGCGAGTACAGAACATGTTTAGCGGATAATTGAGCATTTGAATTTTTATAATGAGGTAATAAGATGGGTCCCGCTCCATCTCTTCGCGTATTTTCAATCAAAATGGTTGGAAAACGTCTGGTGACGGGTACCGATTACCAAAATCAAGCGGGGAGCATAATAGCGATATAACGGTGTGTTGCAATTGTGTAAGACAATGTGAGAGATATCAAAAGATTAATATATCAAAGAAAATTTAGCATCAAGTCTGTCAATTTTTAAATATGATAGTCAAACATTTCATATTGAATAAAAGGTAAGAACTCATAAAATGGAATCAGCAAGCAATGAATATGGTAATGGTCACCGGCTATGATTAGTTGTAGAGGAGGTTGTATCTATGGGAGTGCGAAAAAGATTAAAAGGTTTATTGATCTTTGCGTTTATTGGATCGATCTTTACAAGCTGCGCACATTCGGCTAGAGAAACTCGGTCTTTAGATAAGTCACCAAACCATGTAAACCCTTCCCGTTCGGTATCGACGGCAGAAGCTGATGTTTACGGAGCAGACGCAAACAAGACAGGGCAGCCAATAGGCGGCGGGGAAGGATATACCGGCGGAATAGAAAGGAAAGACTCGCAAATAAAGTTCACAGTAAGTACAAGCGCAGAATTGGTTAAAGCGTTAAGTTTGGCGCAGGCAGGAGAAATTATTTGGATAGAAGGTGATTCTGATATTGACATGACTCGTCGTTCGCTTATGGTAAAAGGCGGGGTTACAATTGCCAGCGACAGAGGTTCAGATGGCTCCCTTGGGGGTCGGATTTACCAGACAACAGGGGGCGCACGTTTGTTTACCGTAAATGGTGAAAATGTGAGGCTTACAGGTCTGCGGATTGAAGGACCTCACAAAGAAACTGATTCTGTTAGTGATACGTCAGTTGCATTATATTGCTCCTACCGTAACCTTGAAATTGATAACTGTGAGTTTTTTGGTTGGAGTGATGCTGCGATTGGTATCGCTGGAACAGGAATTACAAGTAACGTGAGGTCAGATAAAACGTTGGGAAAAGAGGAATTTACTAAAAAAATGGATAATGACGACGCAGGTAACATTGGTGAATGTACCGATTATAATCCAGTGGGTAAAGATGCTAATATAGCAGATGTCGATCCAAAGGATTCCGCTGCAGACACAAAGATTACTGACACAGGAATAAGCGATTTAGAAATGAAAGCGGGAGCCTATATTCATCATAACTATATTCATCATAACCAGATGGAAGGCTTAGGTTATGGAATAACACTGTCAAAAGGTGGAGTTGCTCTTGTCGAAGCAAACTACTTTGACAACTGTCGTCATGCCATTGCAGGAACGGGTGCTCCCGGAGAGGGGTATGAAGCTAGATATAATATATGCGGACCTAATTGGATCTCAACTTCACCCCATAATTTTGATATGCATGGGTTTAAGACTGGATATGGCATAATTGCAGGGGATACCATAAGAATCCATCACAATACATTTATGGGTAACACTGAAGAAATGCCTACGTGCATTGCCATCCGGGGAGTGCCTAGCAATGGGGCATATATTTTTAACAATTGGTTCTATTTCACTAAAGATGTACCTGTGTGGCAAACAGGCGGAACAGAAAAAGTATATAGTGAAAACAATATTATAGGTGTTGAAAGAGAATTGGTTGAAATAGGACAGATCAGATATTATTGAATTTTTCTTCATCTATTTAACACAAATATCCACGCTAAGTAGTGATGGGTGCATATGAGCATAGCTTTGGACATATCAATGAAGTATATTTTTAGCCGGACTAAAAAACCCTGCAAAGCATTGAATTTGGTAGTTTATAAGCCATTTGATCCTGTTATTTAATGTTTGACAAATAAATAATATTGGTGTAATATAAATATGATATCAAAATGATATAATTACAATATCGAATATGAAAGGGGTTTATACATGTCCGAAATTAATGAAACAAAAAGAGAACAGATTTTTAACGAAGAAATCCCGGCCAAATCAATTAAAGGTATGCCTATGCTGTTACTTAATCTTTTACTTATGATAGTTTCACTTGTTGGTTTTATTAGAGGTATTATAATTACTGAAAGTGATCCCAGTGATCTTATGGGCATAATAGTGGTGATTGCATCTTCTCTGTATTTATTTATTGTTGGACCTATTCTTTTTGCAGGTCTGAAAATTGTAAAACCAAATGAAGCTGCGGTTTTCACTTTATTTGGCAGATATTACGGTACACTCAGAAAAGAAGGATTTTATTATGTTAATCCCTTTGTTATTTCTCTGAACCCTACTGCCAAAAATGCTTCTACGGGCTTAATCAGTGCCGAACTCGCCAATGCAGCCACGAGTGGGAATGTACAGGCAGCAAATATAGCAGCAATGAAAAGCAGAAGAATTTCTTTAAAAGCAATGACTCTAAACAACAATAAGCAAAAAATAAACGACAAACTCGGAAACCCTGTAATAATAGGGGTCGTTGTAATTTGGAGGGTGGTAAACACAGTAAAAGCAGTTTTTAATGTTGAGAACTACATTGAATATTTGTCCATTCAATGCGATGCTGCACTTAGAAATACCGTACGTTTATATCCATATGACATTTCAGACTCACCGAATAATGATGAAGAAAAATCTTTACGCAGCAGCAGTATCGAAGTTGCAGACAAAATTAAGCAAGAGCTTCAAACCAAAGTAAAAATTGCCGGACTGGAAATTATGGAAACAAGAATTACGCATCTTTCTTATGCACCTGAAATTGCAGCAGTGATGCTGCAAAGGCAACAGGCATCTGCTATCATCGATGCAAGGCAAATGATTGTTGAAGGAGCCGTTGGCATGGTTGAAATGGCTCTTGAAAAATTGAGCGAAAACAATATTGTGAATCTCGATGACGAACGTAAGGCGGCAATGGTGAGCAATCTCCTGGTTGTTTTGTGTGGCAACAGGGATGCCCAACCGGTTGTCAACAGCGGAACAATATATTAGAAAGAGTTTTCAAATGGAAAAGACTGATAATACAGAAAATAATAAAAAACAAGTGCTGCTCCGGCTTTCACCTTCTCTGTGGAAGGAGCTGGTGTCTTGGGCTGCCGACGATTTCAGGTCACTTAATGGCCAGATTGAGTATTTGTTGACTGAATGCGTAAGAAAAAGAAAAAAAACAATAGATAACAAAGATGTATGAATGATACCCCGTTGTATAGCCGATATGAAGGCTTCGCAGCGGGGTATTCTCAAGAAATATGATATTGACTATACACATATAACTGTGTAAAATATTACTACAGATCAAGGTATTAAGCATTTTGCTGAATATCTTCCTGTACACATTTTGGAAACAGACGATTCTCACTGACATAACAGGTATTAGAATGATTTTTGCGGGATTACTTTGTGAGGTTGAAATAGAATTCATTGAAACCTATAACGGATTTTTATACAAACTTAATATCTTTAATTAAAATATGAATGCCAATGGAGGCTATTGAATGAAAAGAAAAGTTTTTATACTTTCGATTTTTTTTGTAATATTGTTTACAGGTTGCTTGCAGGAGACAGAATACAATTTTGGATATATTGATAAAACAGGCAATTTCGTTATAGAGCCCCAATTTGATAACGCACTCCCATTCAACGAGGACATGGCTGCCGTTATGTTAGGGAATTCCCAGCTTGCACTATGGGGCTATATTGATTTAACCGGTGAAAGGGTAATCGATTACCAATATGAAAAAGTAAGAGGTTTTTATGAGGGACTTTCTCCTGTCATGAAAGAAGAAAAGTGGATCTTTATTGACAAGCAGGGAAAAACAGCCATTGATGGCGAATATCTGGATGCATCCATATTCAACGAGAATATGGCACCGGTTAAGCTCCCGGAAAGCAGTAAGTACGGTTACATTGACAAAAACGGTAAAATAGTACTTGAACCCACCTTTGATATTGCTTCAATTTTCAGAGATGATTTGGCGATTTATGGTGTGGGCACGCAAAGCCCCCGTATTGGTATTATTAACAGAAACGGTGAAATTGTTGTAGAAGCAAAGTATACTTATTGTTCAAGTTACAGCGAAGGAATGAGTGCAATAAAGGTGAGCGTGGATCAGGTCGCAGACTGGGGATTTATTAATACAAACGGCGATGTAATCATCGAGCCAAAATTTGCATGGGCAAGCCCATTTCATGAAGGCTTGGCTGCTGTTCAAATTGATAACTCGAATGACGGTAAATGGGGATACATTAACCAGCAAGGAGAATTTGTAATCGAACCTCAATTTGTTGCTGCGATGAATTTTAGTGAAGGCCTGGCGCCGGTTAAAAATTCTGAGGAAATGTGGGGATTTATCGATAAAACCGGCACATATATTATTGAACCAAAATATAATGCTGCATATGAGTTTAGTCAAGGTCTTGCTCCTGCTTCAGTCGAGTAAAAGATTGAGAAAACTTCCATCTAAAGGTGAAATAACAGGGTGCTCAGGATGCAGAATATTCTCCGAGGACAAATATTTTAAAACACAATATGTTTATCCAGCCTTCTTTCGAAGGCTGATGAAATTTAAGATATCTTAAATTTCATCCGAAAGCCGACTTGTGGTTTTCTGGGCGATAATTATACAGTAAAAAAGTGGGCGAAGCCCACTTTTTATATTGACATACATTTTAATGATGTATATATATGGAGGTAGTTATATGGAAAGAACACAAATATATTTTGATAAGACTGAAAAGGAAAACCTAAAGAAAGTTGCTGAAAAGAAAGGGAAAACCATGGCAGAGGTAGTATGTGAAGCTGTTAGCGAATACCTTGTCAAAGAGCAGGGACCGATTCTTGATAAGCTGGCTGATACAAGTGGAATTTGGAAGGACAGGGACGAAATTGTTGATTCCGACAGTTTTGTAAATGAAATGAGAAATAAATGGTCCAGAGAGAGGGGGATCTGTAGTGAAGTCAACTTTTTACTAGATACAAACATTCTTATTGCTCATCTGCGTGGTAAACCAACTGCTACATATTTTCTTAGGTCACTGATAATTGATGAAGCTAAGCCTGTATGCTCCATAATTACTCGCATTGAGCTACTTGCGGGAATGCGTTCCGATGAGGATGACAAAATAAAATCTTTGTTACAAATGTTTGAGGAAGCTCCTGTTGATCATTCTATAGCTGATATTGCGAGTGAATATATGATGAATTATATGAAAAGTCATGGTCTTACAACAGCAGATGCTATTATTGCTGCTACTGCAAAGAAATTGGGATGCACTCTATGTACATTGAATGTAAAGCGTTTTCCTATGGAAGATATAAAGATAAAAGCCCCATATTAACATATATTTCAAAGTCGCTTAGGAAATACCTTTGATTCTCCACTATATAGTACTGGTTTGCTTTGTTTTGATTTACCATACCATACCATACCATACCATACCATACCATACTAAGCTTTTATGGCAATAGTTTTATGTAAAAGAGAGGGAATACCTTTTTTCGAGTTGAAGAGATCCCCAAAACGATAAAAAAAACATGACTGCCTGCCGATATTAATAATGTGTACTGGGAGCCTGCTCGGAAAGCTATTATTTCGAAATGACTCAATTTCTCAACGAACTTATGTGGGTTTCAGGGCTGTACTTTTTATAAATATTCATCAAAATCGAGTTTTCGAGCAAGCTCCCAGGAGCTAGAAGCTAAGCACTAAATTACTTGCTTCCTACAACTTCTGCCTCTAGCTTCTAAATTCCAGCTTCCAGCCTCTAGGTCCTAGTTCCTAGTTACTAGCCACTAGAGACTGGATGGCATGCCGATGTTTTGCTTATTAAGCCTTAGTTTTGCCGACTAAGCTAAGGCTATATTTTTGTAATGAAATTTAAGGGGTTGAGCTGATGAGGCTTTTATTAAAAAAAACAGCAGCTATATTTATTCTTGCGTGCATTATTGCGGGTGCGATTTTCTCGCCTATACAGCCCAGCCTTGCTGCAAATAATATGTTTAACCCATCTTTTGCATATAACCAGACAACCGGTAAATGGGATATAACCTGGATGCCCATTGATGGTACCTCAACTTTTACTGTTTCATGGCACAGACCTGACGGAACCGTTGAAACACAGACGGGTACAACTTTAGCTCTTGTTAATGGGAAAAATATTGCCAGCATTTCAGTTGTGGCGGATCATATCTATGATCTTGCTTTTAGCTTCAAAGACAGCGATGATGCCGGTGTTTTGTTTAACAACAGGTTTAGCAAGCTTGTTGATACGGAAACAGTTTATTTTCTTTCGGATATAACCTTTGAAGGCACATCTTTTAATGACTCTGCCGTATTAGGAGGCTTGTCGGACGGAACTCCAAACCTTATTAAGAACAATGATGACACACAAGTTATACGTATCATAAGCGGGCAAAAACCAAAAATTACACTTCGCTGGAAGGTGCCCACCATCTGGGAGCCAACCCAGAGTAATATCCTGCCCATAACCCATAGAAATGTAAATTACGATCCATTGGAGAGTGACAACTCTCCTCATATTGACCTGGATTACACATATTTTCATATACAAATGAACGAGGTTACGGATATCGTCACTGGGAGGGATTACAGGACAACAGTAACCGAGGATGGTTCAATTATTGTAAATGAAAACGGTAAAGCGGTTAACGGTTTTGATACTGACGGAAATATTACATCGGACGACAAATATGTTTACATTACATTGGATCAAACCGATGGAATTATACCGGGAACAGAATATGAGAAGATAAATATTCGTATGTATTTTTGGAACATAGCCAGCAATGAACAGGCGTTTTCATCAAGGCTCGTATATGGTTCAGGCCAGGGATTCTTTATTGAAAACAAGGATTATGTATTCCAAACCATAGAGGGAAGAATTGATTCCATTTTTACACCGACAATGTATGAAGTAAGCAAGGTCGATGTGGACAAGATGGAAGTTCGAATATTTAAGATTAAAAGCAAGAACTACACAGAGCTTTATTACCAGGTTCAGGATGCAGGTTCTATTGTAGATCTAATTGAAAACTCATCTAATATATCAAGCGGCATTAAAGTACCTGATGCAAGTATACCTGATGCTACGGGGTGGGGGAGTGTTATTATTGAAATCCCGCTTGACCAAAACGGGGAGCATCCGCAAAGATATTATCGTATTGTTGTAACAGACGGAAATTCACATACACCGCTAGGGTCTTTAGCGCTTGATCTAAGGCTTTTGGGTAACGACACAGGAAAGCCTCCCGTTCCGAGAGAAATAGAAATATTGCCAAGATACGATGGGAAGCAGGATGTATTTTATCAAAATCCAGCTGAGATCGCATCAATAAACATACCATTAACAGATCTAAGAATTTTCTTTGAAAAACCCCTCATGTGGCGGACACAGAATTGGGCTGACATTGTATCAGCTCCGGATAACGATAATGATATTACTTTTCACCTGCTTTTAAACACCTATTTATCCGATGATGTTAAAATTATGGAAACCCGCACAATTGGTGACGAGCAAATAAGCGTTTATGTACCCGTAAAGGAAAAGCGCATGCTGACAATTGGGAAGCACCAGCTCCATGAGGATCCTGATGACGCCGGCAGACTTTATTTTGATGTGCACGGAGACAATTTGTTTCATGATCTCGTTTTAAACACACCACTGGATTATGAAAATGATATTGATTATGATATTAACGGAAACCCGGACTACCCAAACTTTTTGCTTCCTAACACAGTATACTACCTGAGGATGTTTTCAGCGCGTATGAAGCATAAGGATGAGATAAGCTGGGTCAACCGTGAGGAAATAGACCTGGAAGAGAAGATATCCTATATTTCTCCTGTTGTTAGCTTTACAACCTACCCGTTGAGAGAAATGCCCGTACCGCTTCCTAACATGACATTAGGCGTGGACGTTGACCCTCAGCCTGATCCGGTTACAGGAAAGCCTGTTTTAAATGGAATTACAGTAAGCTTCCCGAAAATCCTGGGAGATAATGATTGGTTGA
>ENA-UOOK01001886-UOOK01001886.1-fermentation-metagenome-genome-assembly--contig:-NODE-1886-length-26875-cov-23.394892_pt1 | contig 26875 bp, 23 predicted proteins | sample MGYA00245777_ERZ724023 | MGnify/ENA primary metagenome ERZ724023 (study PRJEB28704, sample SAMN03018312) | fermentation metagenome | biome: anthropogenic terrestrial biome; feature: soil... | reverse complement strand
GGCTGAGGGAACATCTACCATAACGGAGACCATCTTTGAGAATCGATTCATGCACGCGTCGGAGATGGTGCGAATGGGGGCTGATATTCACATCTTGGGCAATACTGCGATAGTCAACGGGCCGAGGCGTTTGACGGGCGCGCGTGTCCTTGCGTCCGATCTTCGTGCCTCAGCGTCGCTCGTGCTAGCCGGGCTTTGCGCGGACGGGGAAACGTTGATCGACCGCGTATATCACATCGATCGCGGGTACGAGACGATCGTCAGAAAGATGCGTTCGCTGGGGGCCGACATTGTCCGTTTGAAAGACGAGGTCTCGCTCGACGCTGATTAGCACAATTTTCCCCGTCTGCCTGTATTGTGGTTTAATTATGGGTACGAATATGAGTACTCAGGACTGCCTATTCTGCAAGATCATTGCGGGCGAGATACCTTCAGGCACGGTGTACGAGGACGAAGTTTGCTACGCCTTTAACGATATAAGCCCGCAGGCGCCGACACACATACTGATCGTTCCTCGCGACCACTTTGCCTCGCTCGATGAAGCAGCGGACAACCAAAAGGAATTGCTTGGTCATCTTTTGCTCATTGCCGCCGCGATCGCACGCGAAAAGGGTTTCGCAAATGATGGATACAGGATCGTGGTCAATACAAATTCCGACGGCGGGCAGACGGTGTTTCATCTGCATGTGCATTTGCTTGGAGGCCGTCCGTTCATATTTCCGCCGGGTTGATCCGGTGATCGCCGGCAGGTCTCAACGATGAAGAGTTTTCTGTTATTTACTGCAATTATTGGGTTTGCTGCGCTTATGCCGGCGTGTTCCGGAGCAAATGAGAGTGCCAATTCGAATTCGAATACCGAAGTCATCGGCGCCTCGCAATATACCGATGCCAATACGGCATTGGCAGACGGGATCAAATTACTCGACAACGGCGATACGGAACGGGCGATCGAGGTATTGAATCAGGCTGTTACGCTTGACCCGAACCTCGCCGAGGCCTATTTCAGGCTGGGTATCGCATACTCATTGATCGAGTTTCGCGACCAACTTGCCGCAGAGGAAAATACGGAGCCGACGCCGACTCCAACACACGGAGAGAAGAAACCGAAGGAAAAGAAGACGAATTATTAGGCCGCCTTCAGGAAAAAACCGGAAAGAGCAAGGAAGACCTGAAGAAATGGATTGATGAACAAGTTCAGGAAATTGATTGACATTTGCCTGTAGACCCGTTACAACGAAGAATCCCGGAAATTACGGTTCCCGGGATTTTTTATTCGGTGATCCCCATCGATTTCATCAGGAAACTGGCATTCATGTTTTTGGCGATGCCATCCTGAATTTTATACGTGAAAGAGAGCGTATTATTCGATATGTTCGCGTCGAAATGGGCGTTTTTGACCGCATCCGGAAACGTATCCTCCAACGCCCCCAATGCCAGGTCGTGAGTGGCGATAATGCCGTTTCCCCCTAATTGTACAAGGCGTTTCATAAGCGCGATAGAACCCTTTTGCTTGTCTTCCGAATTGGTGCCTTTCAATATCTCGTCAAGAATAATAAACAAGCCCTTCTCTCCCGATTCGAGTGCATTGATAATCATTTTCAATCGTTTTAATTCGGCAAAGAAGTACGATTCGTTGTTGACAAGCGAGTCGGCCGTCCGCAGATTGGTGAGCAGCCTGCCCGGATAAAAACGGAACCGGCTGGCACAAACGGGGGCGCCTATCGATGCGAATAAATGATTCACGCCAATCGTTCGTAAATAGGTACTTTTTCCGGCCATATTGGCGCCGGTAATAATCATAAAGTAAGGTTTCCTGACAATAATAAGGTCATTTTTCACACACTTGTCGGCAGGTATGAGAGGATGTCCGATATCGGTTCCTTCCAGACAAAAATCCCCTTCGTTTATTGTTGGGAATGTATAGTCCGGATGATTCAATGTGAAAGTAGCCAGAGATATAAGGGCATCCGTTTCGGCCAATACGTCAAACCACTCAAGGGCATGTGCGGCATTCTCTTTCATCCATCTTTCTATTTTTAGGGAATAACGGATATTCCAAAGAAACAACGGATTGACAATAAGAAGTACCGGAAAAGCAAAAGACTGGTCAAGGTTGCTCACATAGCGCGTTAACCGATTGATACAAGCCGAACTCTTTTTATTGTTTGTGATTCTGTCTTGTAAGCCTTTTAATATTTTACTTTTAAAAGGGGCGGTTTCTATCAAATTCAGCAGCTCTGCATGATTTTGTAAGAGCTTTGCTTTCTTATCGAATTGAAGCCAAATCTTCTTCACTTTATTCAATGGAATGGAAGACAGGGCTAAGGTGAAAATGTAGAGAAGCAGAAAAAGCGAGCCCGGTACTATGTTCAAAAGCCAGAGTGTAAGATAAACAACATATAGCGCCGGAACGAGTACGGTCAAGCTCCCCCATAAAACAGGCTTTAAAGTGGGCGGTTTTACCGGAAACGTATTCTCCACTTCTTGCATGGATGAAAACGATTTATCGGATAAGCCGCCGACAATACGGAACTGCAAACAAAACGCTTCGTTTTCGGCCAGTTCCTTTACCGCCTTCTGCCTTTCCTCAATATCATTTTTGTGAAGCAGCGGTCGTTTCAGAAAGCCGGCCAGTTTCTCTTTGCCTATGGGCAAGCACGTTCTGTTTATCAGTTGAAAAATGGATTGTTCTCCGAAGATGTCCAAGTCAAAACTAAAATCGTGTGCCGGATCGATTTCTTCAGGTGCTCCGTCAAACGAAGAAAAGTCATAGGCAAAAGCTTTTCCTTCGTCTTCCGATAACTTCTGTGTTATCTCAGCCCGTTTTTTTTGAGTTGTTAATTTACCATGACGCTGCAAAAGAAAGAGGAAGAGCAGAACCGTCAAGGCAATTGCCGGAACGAGGATGAGCGTATGATGATAAAAAATATACACACACGCCACTCCCGCCAGAAAGATAACCAAACGCAGCACGCTGTTAATCGATAACTGACGGCTCAGGCTATTGTATGTCTGCCGCGCGTTTGTCGCAAGTTGCCGGTAATATTCAATTCGTTCCGAGACGTTCATCAATTTCTTATCAATCTCCCCTCAATCTCCATCAATCTTGTATCAATCTTTTTTAGAAGGATCGTTCGCCAGATAGAGAGTGACCTGCCGGAACGGAATCGTGATGCCTTTTTCATTCAGTTTAGTGTAAATAAGCTCATTGAGATTGAAGTTCACATCCCAGTAATCTTCGTTTTTCGTGAAAAAGCGCATCGCATAGTTGACCGAACTCTCACTCAGGTTTTTCAGAATAACAATCGGCGCCGGATCTTTTAAAATTTTCGGATGGTTATTGATAATTTCCAAGAGGATTTGTTTTACTTCCTCGACATTCGTATTGTAGTCGACCCCAATAATATATTCTAGTCTCCTGTTGGGTTCGGAAGAGTAATTAATGATGTTTCCGGTTGATAAAGGGCCGTTCGGAATGAATACCCGCATGCTCTCGAAGGTAATTAATTGCGTATAAAGAATGCCTATATTCTGCACAGTACCCTCCAGGTTTTGAGCTTTGATGTAATCACCTATCCGGAACGGTTTATTGAAAAGAAGCATGACTCCGCCAGCGAAATTAGCCAGATTGTCTTTTACGGCAAGGCCGATGGCCAATCCGGCCGCACCGATAAGGGCTGCGATGGAAATGGTCTTTGTTCCTATTAAATTGATGATAAATATAATTAAAACCGTATAAAGAAAAACGTCCAGTAAGTTTTTAAGAAATCCTTGCAAGGCCGGATCGAAATTCCTGCGGAACATGATGTTATTCGATAGTTTTTTCAATTTTTTAATCAACCATCTTCCGACCACAAAAAGAACGATGGCGAGCAGTAGCTTTCCTCCGAAATCAATACTCCAATGGATAAATTTATCCAGAAGATCTTCGAAACGCCCATGCTTGATTAATCCGGAAACGGTATCCTCACCCTGTGAAACAAATAAAGAGTCTGTTTGAAGTACATCGGTTATTTGCAAAAGCATAGTTTTTGTTTTTTTATAATGTCGAGGCGCAAATATACGTAAAAAACCGTTACTTTTGGAGAATTATTGATAGAGAATATATCGCATATGAAATTCTGGAGTCTTTTTTTTATCGTGTCGGGTTGCTTATTTTCCTCTCTGCAAGCGCAGTCTTACGATGAATGGGTGTTGCGTTCTGCTAAATTTCTGGAAGCTTCGCAACTCGATAGTGCCGAGTATGCTTTGAAATCGGCTATGAAGACTGATCCCGATAATAAGAACAATGCTTCTTTATTGGTCAGTCAGGGACTTATTCAGCGGCAACTGTCTCGTTTTGGCGATGCTTATATTTCGTTTACGGCCGCCCTTGCAAGCTATCCCGATAAAAAGGCGGTGTTGCATAACAGGGCGTTGCTTTTGTGCGATATGAACCGGTGGGATGAAGCCATGGACGATTATAATGCAATCCTTTCCGCTTATCCGGATGATATATCGGCTTATTACCGGCGGGGATTACTCTATTTGGAACTGAAAGACCGGCAAAAAGCAGAGGCGGATTTCCGTAAAGTACAACAGATTGATTCCGAGCATGCTTACTCGCAGTTAAGCAAGGCGTTGATATATAAGTTGGACGATAATTGGCAAGCTGCCGAACAAACATATACGGAACTTATCTGTTCCTCTTCCGCTCCTAATTCCGGTTACTATTTAAACCGGGCTGAATGTTATGTAAATATGAACCAGCTATCCAAAGCATCGGCTGATCTGCGTGCTGCCGGGGCGGAAGAAAAAGAGAACCCTTATTTTTACATTCTTCAAGGGCAAGTCAGATTAGGACAATATGATAAACTGACGGCGAAAGAAGATTTTTTGCGAGCTAAAAAGTTGGGCTATGATCCTGTTATAGCCGATGAATGGCTTAAGAAGTGCGAGTGATAAAGTAAAAAGTGTTCATGACAAAAAAGTGTTCCATCATTGTTACGGCCATCTCGTTATCCGTCTTTCTGGCTATCGGGATCCTTCCTCATCATTATCATGAGGGAGTAGCCTGTCTCATGAAGGAGCATTGTGAACATGCCTGCGATGTATCCGCCGGAGACTCTCATCCGTCCGGAGGGAAGGAACATACCCACGAAAGTCCGTCGTTTATCACCACGGCTCATCATCCGGCGGTTAAACCGCATTACAATCATAAAAATAAGTTTTCCTATAACTACCTTACTCATTCCTATATCCATCTGCTCCCTTCTTTATACCTGTTGGTCGACACGCAGATCACCCTGCCTCAGTTGTTGTTTTCCAAATGGGAATACGGGGAAGCCTTGTTCCTCTACCAATCGGTAGATGTGACTCGCTCAAACGCATTACGTGCCCCTCCTTATCTTTTTTCTTAACGTCCGCCGGCTATCCGGAAAAACAACGGTTCTATAATTCATATTGACGGCCGGCGTCCATCATCCTTATTTATTTTATTCTAAAAAAAGAGAATCCGAAAGAATGGAAATTCCGTCCGGACATCTCTTTGTACGTAATGCATTTTAAGATGAAAACCTATATTCTCAGTTTATTTGTTGTTCTCGCTTTCCTCCTGTGTGGATGTACCCTTTCGGAACAGAAAAAAGATCATGATGCCACGGCCGGAACCCACGGGCATGTAGAAAGCGAAGAACATGACCACGATCACGGAAAAGGACATGACCATGCCGATGAAATTGCTTTTTCGCAAGAACAGGCGAGTTTAGCTCATTTGCAAACCGAAACGGTTGCGGCCGGGCCTTTTCAACAAGTCATCAAAACAAGCGGCCGCATACAACCCGCGCAGGGCGATGAGGCGACCGTTGTCGCTACGGCAAACGGCATTGCTTCGTTTACCGGTGCCTCGGTGTCGGAAGGAAGCTCCGTCAGGGCGGGACAAACCCTCGTTTCCATCTCGGCAAAAAACTTACCCGACGGCGATCCGGCGGTGATCGCCCAAGTAGGGTACGAAACGGCGGAGAAAGAGTTTCGCCGGGCTCAAACGCTGTTGAAAGATCAGATTATCTCCGAAAAAGACTTCGAACAGATACGGTTGAGGTACGAGACGGCCAGGAACGCGTTCGACGCGCAAGCCTCCCGTGTGTCGGCGGCGGGCATTGCCGTGACTTCTCCCATCAGCGGGTACATGAAAAGCCGCATGGTCGGGCAGGGGGAATACGTGTCGGTGGGACAACCGCTCGCTATCGTGTCTCAAAACAAAAGGCTCCAGTTGAAGGCGGAAATACCGGAGAAGTATTTTTCGGAATTGAAGGAGATACGCAGCGCGAACTTCAAACCGGCATACGGCCGGACGGTCTATAAATTATCCGATTTGAACGGACGGCTACTGTCGTTCGGGAAAGCCTCGGCTGACGACACTCCTTATATCCCGGTTATTTTCGAGTTTAACAATGCGGGTGATATCGTGCCCGGCGCTTTCGCCGAAATATTCCTGCTTTCTCGGTCGATGGAAGAGGTGATTTCCGTGCCCGTGACGGCGCTTTCCGAAGAGCAGGGATTGTATTTTGTCTATTTGCAACAGCACGATGATGCCTACAAAAAACAGGAAGTCGCTTTGGGCCTGAACAACGGCGAAAGAGTGCAGGTCGTAGCCGGACTGAAGCCGGGCGACAAGGTGGTTACGCACGGAGTGTATCAGGTGAAGCTGGCCGCCACGTCGTCGATTATTCCCGAAGGCCATAGCCATAATCATTAACCTTTGGAAAAGAATACGATGCTGAATAAAATCATACAGTTTTCCTTGAACAACCGTTTGGTTGTCCTTGTGTTATCGGTTTTGTTGATGTTGGCGGGCGTGTATACCGCTACGAATATGGAGGTCGATGTGTTTCCCGACCTGAATGCGCCGACGGTGGTGGTTATGACGGAGGCCACAGGGATGGCTCCCGAAGAAGTGGAACGGTTAGTCACCTTTCCGGTGGAGACGGCTTTGAACGGAGCGACCGATGTCCGCCGCGTGCGGTCGTCGTCGACAACCGGTTTCTCGATCGTGTGGGTCGAATTCGATTGGGGAACCGATATCTACCGCGCCCGGCAGGTCGTTTCGGAGAAGTTAGCCGTCGTAAAGGACGCCTTGCCGTCGAATGTGGGGAATCCGACGTTGGGGCCGCAATCTTCCATTTTGGGCGAACTCATGATCATCGGGCTTACTGCCGACACCACTTCCTTGCAGGATTTGCGTACCCTTGCCGACTGGACCATCCGCCCGCGTTTGCTTTCCACGGGAGGAGTGGCGCAAGTCGCCGTGATGGGCGGCGAGATTAAAGAGTATCAGATCTTATTGAATCCGGAAAAGATGCGGCATTACGATATCGCCCTCGACGAAGTGATCGCTGCGGTAAAGGATATGAACCGGAATGCGTCGGGAGGCGTGCTCTATGAGTACGGGAACGAATATATTATCCGTGGGGCGCTATCCACCACGCACGTGTCGGAACTGGCCAAATCGGTGGTGAAAACGGTCAACGGTGTTCCCATTCTGCTCGAGCATATTGCCGATGTGAAAACCGGCAATAAGTCTCCCAAGCTCGGTACCGCTTCGAGCAACGGCAAGGCGGCCGTATTGCTCACCGTTACCAAGCAGCCCGCAACCGGCACGTTGGCGTTGACCGACAAGCTGGATCGGTCGCTCGCCGAATTGCAGGAGTCGTTGCCTCCCGATGTGAAAGTGTCGACCGACATTTTCCGGCAAGCCCGCTTTATCGACAGTTCCATTCATAATGTGCAGAAAGCTCTGTTGGAAGGAGCCATTTTTGTGGTCATCGTTTTGGTGATATTTTTGATGAATGCCCGTACGACTGTTATTTCTTTGATAACGATTCCGTTGTCGTTGGTTTTCTCCATCCTCGCCTTAAAATTGATGGGATTGACCATTAATACCATGAGCCTCGGGGGGATGGCTATTTCCATCGGTTCCTTGGTCGATGACGCCATTGTCGATGTCGAAAACGTGTTCAAGCGATTGCGTCAAAACCGGCAGAAGCCCAAGGCGGAGCAGAAGAACGTGCTGTCGGTCGTTTTCGAGGCTTCGAAAGAAGTGCGCATGCCCATTTTGAACTCTACGCTCATCATCATCGCCACGTTCGTGCCGTTGTTTTTCCTATCGGGGATGGAAGGGCGCATGCTTGTTCCGCTGGGTATCGCCTTTATCGTCGCCATGCTTTCGTCGACGTTGGTGGCCTTGACGCTTACCCCCGTGCTGTGCAGCTATTTGTTGGGCAAGCCCCGAAAAGAAGGGAAGGAAGAGAAAGAACCGTTTGTGGCTCGGACATTGAAGGCCGTCTATGAAAAGGCTTTGAAATGGACGTTGATTCATCAGAAGGGAATCCTCGGAATAACCGCCGCGGCATTGGTTGTTACGGTCATCTTGTTCTTTACGCTGGGAAGGAGTTTCCTGCCGCCTTTCAACGAAGGCTCGTTTACGATCAATGTCAGTACGCTGCCGGGCATTTCTATCGAAGAATCCGATAAAATAGGGCGCATGGCCGAGGAGCTGTTGCTGTCCGTGCCGGAGATAGAGACCGTCGGGCGCAAAACCGGACGCGCCGAACTCGATGAACATGCGTTGGGGGTAAACGTGTCGGAAATAGAAGCGCCCTTTACGCTCGGCAAACGTTCGAAGGACGAAGTGACGGCCGAGATACGGCAGAAATTAAAAGCCTTGCCGGGGGCCAATATCGAAATCGGGCAACCTATTTCGCACCGCATCGACGCCATGTTGTCCGGAACGCGCGCCAATATCGCCATCAAACTGTTCGGTACCGATTTAAACAAGATGTTCCTGTTGGGAAATGAGATTAAAGAGGCCGTACAGGAGGTCGAAGGCATTGCCGACCTGAACGTGGAACAGCAAGTGGAGCGCCCTCAACTGAAGATCGAGCCGAAACGCGAACTGATGGCGCAGTATGGCATAACGCTTCCCGAATTTGCCGAAATCATCGATGTGATGCTCGCCGGCGAAGTCGTATCGCAAGTGTATGAGGAAAACCGCTCTTTCGACCTGACACTGAAAGTCAACGACGATAGCCGCGAAACCGCCGAAAGGATAAAGAACCTGCCGGTCGATGCCAACGGACGGAAGATACCGTTGGAATATATCGCCGACATCACTTCTTCCTCCGGCCCGAATACCATTAACCGCGAAAACGCTACCCGGAAGATCGTGGTATCGGCCAATATAGCCGGGCGCGACCTACGGGGCGTGGTAAACGATATTCAGGAGAAAGTAAAAAGTGAAATCACCTTGCCCGAAGGATATCATATAGAGTATGGCGGTCAGTTCGAGAGCGAGCAGGCCGCGTCGCGCACCTTGCTGGTCGCTTCGGTTTTCTCCCTGTTGGTCGTCTTCATGCTCCTTTTCAATCAATTCCGTAATGTCACGCAATCGGTTGTGGTGCTTATCAATCTTCCCCTGGCGTTGATAGGGGGCGTTTTCACGATATTCTTTACCGACGGGCTGCTGAGCATCCCGGCTATCATCGGCTTTATTTCCCTTTTCGGTATCGCTACGCGTAACGGGATCTTGCTGATATCGCGTTACGACGATCTGCACCGTGAAGGGCTGTCGTTGGTCGACAGTGTGATTCAGGGTTCGCTGGACCGGTTGAATCCCATCCTGATGACCGCGCTGTGTTCGGCGTTGGCGCTGGTGCCGTTGGCGGTGGCGGGCGACCTGCCGGGCAACGAAATACAAAGCCCGATGGCAAAGGTTATCCTGGGGGGATTGCTGACATCGACCTTCCTGAATGCCTTTATCATCCCCATCATGTATCTCCTTACCGGTGATAAGGTTATGAAAAAGAGACAAGCCGACGATTCGTTAAAAATTAAATGATGACAAATGAAAACAATACTCAAAACAAGTATCATAATGTGGTTGCTTCTCGCGGGAGGGGCCGCTTTAGCCCAATCGTCCATCGATTCGGTGCTGCATTCCGTTGAAAAGAATAATGGTACGCTGAAAGCCCTGCGGCAGAACCTGCAGGCGGAGATACTGGATAACAAGACCGGCATCTATCTTCCGAATCCCGAGGTGGAATTTAATTATCTGTGGGGAACGCCCGGGCAAATCGGCAACCGTACTGACTTCAGCGTTTCGCAGTCTTTCGATATCCCGACGGTCACAGGTATGAGGAGCAGGGCCGCCAATGCGAAGAACAAACGGTCCGAATGGCAATACAAAGCAGACCGGATGACTGTTTTGCTCGAAGCCAAGCAATATTGTATCGATCTTATTTACTTCAATGCGTTGAAAAAAGAACTGTCACAGCGCATGGAACATGCCGGGACGATTGCCGCCGCTTATGAGAAGCGGTTGAAAAACGGCGATATCAGCCGGCTGGAATATAATAAATCGCAATTGAACCTGTCCGCGTTGCAAGGCGAAATAATGCGCTTGGATATAGAACGTGCCGCTATCCTGTCGCAACTGCGGAGGCTGAACGGAGGCATCGAAGTGGCGCTGAATGAGGATGAATTTGCCGAAGCCACACTGCCGCTTCTTTTTGAAGATTGGTACCGGCAGGCCGCGGAAAAAAATCCGGTCTTGGGTTACGTGCGGCAAGAGGTGGAAGTCCATAAACAGCAAGTCTCGCTCAACAAGGCCCTTCGGCTGCCCACGTTTTCGGCGGGTTATATGAGCGAAAAAGTGGTGGGAGAGCATTTCCGGGGAGTGACATTCGGTATTTCCATTCCTTTATGGGAAAACAAAAACCGCATTAAACAGTCCAAGGCGGCCGTTCAGGCGGCGGAACTGCGCGAAGCCGACAGCAGGCAACAGTTTTACAGCCGTCTGAAAGGGCAATATGAACGGGCATTGGCATTACAGGCAGCCGTACAAACCTATCGCGAGGCGTTGGACAAAACCGATAATGCCGCATTGCTCAAAAAGGCGTTGGATGCGGGCGAGATCTCCCTGTTAGACTATATGGTCGAGATCGGGCTGTATTACGATATGCTCAATCAACTGCTCGAAGCCAAACGAGACTATCACAAAGCCTTGGCCGACCTCGCGTCCGTTGAACTGTAGAAAGAGGGGGAAACTGATAAGATGGATTACAAAAATTACTAATTACAAATTACTAATTACAAATTACCAATTACAAATTGATAAATTTCACCGGATCGTCGACACTTTTGTTTCAGCACATCGTTGACATTTAGATGAATTCGTTAGTTTTAAACATTCTAAGGAACTGGAATTTGTCAACGATGTGATGATATGTAATAACTAATTAGTAATTAGTAATTGGTAATTTGTAATTAGTAATTTGTAATTATTAATTTGTAATTATTAATTTACAGGTTGCCGTAAGGAATGTTTTTCGCCTCGCAGATTTCGATCAGTTTCGTCTTTATGTTCCTCAAATCGATGTATTTGAGGTTCTCGAGATCGATTTTGAAGTTCTTGCTGTCGGACGTTGTCATTGTCAAATAGCTTAAGCCGATGCCTAAGTACGTTACTTTTTCCCATTCTATGGCGCCGTCGATGCGTTGCTTGGGCAAATGAAGGCGGAAAGAATCATTATCGATAACAATCAGTGGCTTCGATTGCCAAAGAGTGACCGAAAGGATCATAATCGCGGCGATAACGATACCCGCGATGCCGGCGAAGAAAAAAAACGAGTAATCTTTGGCGATTACTTGAAAAATGCTGACTCCGGCCGAAATGCAGAGCAGATACACGCCGCAAAGAAGACTGGCAGCCTTCAATTTTTTTGAAATGGAATAACGGATCTCTAATTCATTCATATTATTAATTTTTTATGAAGTATTCAAATCGAGCGACAGTAAAAAAAACTTTCTTTCCGTGATAAATACAGGATATTTTTCCGTAAGCTAAGAAATAAATACCGAATAGTAAGGATATCACAAAAAAATTGCGTTAATTTGTATGTCGTTTTTAGGAACAATAGTTAAACGATTTAATCGGCCATGTTGTTCTCCCGAAAATGATATTTTCAATGTAATGCTCAACATTTCGTGTTGAGAGTAAAAAAGAAGGAATAAGAGAATGAATACCAACGACAATCTTGAAAACGAGAAACTGCCTGTAGATAATAGTAATGTAGAAGATAAAGATATACGTTCTACAACTCCGGCTGAAAACCAATCTCAAGAACAACTTCATTCCGAATCGACCCCCGAAGCGGATAATACGGATACGCACACAACGGATGATTCTTCGGAAGTAGAAGTGCCGGCACAACCCGTTGTCCGTGAAGATGAGGATACGGTAACCGGTCAGGGCGAAGGACCGGAAGCTCCGGAGAATGCGGTGATCGATTATGATCTCGAGCTGCATGAGCAGATAGAAGAAGACGAGGAGGATGCCGTAGAAGGCGCCGCCGCCCCCACAACGGATCTTTCCACGCTGACAGTCGAAGAAATCGTACAGAAATTGCGCGATTTATTGGCTTCCGATGCGCCCGAACGACGCGAAGTGGATGAGTATAAAACGCAGTTCTTCCAGCGCTTGCGTCTGGAAACCGAACGGCAAAAAGCGGCTTTTTTGGCTGACGGAGGCGACGAAATCGATTTCATCACCAATGAGACTCCTATTTACAGCGAAGGAAAAGAGCTCATCTCGGAAATAAAAGAAAAACGGGCCCGTCTGTTTGCCGAACAAGAGGCCGAAAAAGAACACAATGTTGAGAAAAAACAGCTCATCATAGAAAAAATAAAGGCCCTCACCGAAAATCAAACCGGCGAGGATTTCAATAAAGTATATCAGGAATTCAAAGATCTTCAGCAACAATGGAATGAGATTAAGTTGCTGCCGCATGCCAAGGTAAACGAGCTTTGGAAAAGCTATCAATATTATGTGGAAAAGTTTTATGACCTGGTGCGCATCAACAACGAGTTCCGGGAGTATGACTTCAAGAAGAATTATGAGCTGAAGAGCGAGTTGTGCGAGGCGGCGGAACGCTTGGAAGAGGAACCCGATGTGATTTCGGCTTTCCATCAACTGCAAAAGTTTCATCAGGAGTGGCGCGAAATAGGTCCCGTGGCCATGAAAGACCGCGAGATTATCTGGGATCGCTTTAAGGAGGCTTCGACCGTCATCAATAAAAAATACCAACAGTATTTCGAAGACTTAAAGGCCAACGAAAACGAGAACCTGGAGAAGAAGACGGCGCTCTGCGAAAAGCTGGAGGCAATCGATTACGATAAAATAAAGACCTTTAAGGACTGGAAGAATAAGATTAAAGAGGTGCTCGACCTTCAGGAGGAATGGCGTAAAATAGGGCAGGCCCCCCGGAAACAAAATGCCAAGATATTCCGTCGTTACCGCGCGGCGTGTGATTTCTTTTTCCGCAACAAAAACGAGTTCTTCCGTTCGATGCACGACGAAATGGAGGAGAATCTGCAAAAGAAAGTGGCGTTGTGCGAACGCGCCGAGGCGTTGAAAGACAGTACCGATTGGCAAAACACGACGCAGCAGATGATCGACATTCAGAAAGAATGGAAAACCATCGGGATCGTGCCGCCCAAGCAATCGAAAATTACTTGGGAGCGTTTCAGAGCCGCTTGCGATTATTTCTTCGAACAAAAGAAAAAGCAATATTCTTCGCGTCACGACGAAGAGGCGAAGAATCTCGAGGAAAAACGCCGTATTGTAAAAGAAATTCAGTCCGTCGATCCTGCTATGGGTAAAGACGAGGGGGTGAAGGTCGTACGTAAGTTGATGGACGAATGGTATCAAATCGGATTTGTGCCGTTTAAATTGAAAGATAAGGTGTACGACGAGCTCAATGCCGCCGTGGATGCTCAGTTTGCCCGTTTGGGAGTCGAAAAAGTAGACCGTGAACTGGAAACCTTCAGACTGAATGTTTCGGATATGGCTAAAGCGCCTCATCCGCAAAAGCAGTTATTCCGCGAACGGGACCGCCTGATGCGTCAATACGAGCGTAAGAAGGCCGAATTGCAGACGTACGAAAATAACATCGGCTTCTTGTCGGTTTCGTCGAAAAAAGGCAATAACCTGATCGACAATATGCATCAAAAAGTGGATGCGATTAAGTCGGACATCGACCTGCTGATTAAAAAAATAGAGGAAATCGATAAGGAAATATAAAACCAACCCGATGTATAAATAATAGAGGGACGTCCTACAAGGCGCCCCTCTATTTTTTGTTCTTACTTTTCTAATTGCTCTACCGTTTCCACCAGGCGTATAAACTCCCGGCGATAGCCCTGCCGGTCTTCATCCAATCCCTTGCGGGCTAAGTCGATGACTTTGCCGTAGGTAGCATCCCCTTTAAAGTCGGAATCCTTGAGTAACTGGCCGAACATGGCGACCGCCATCGCGAAGTGGAAATCTTTTGACGGATTTTTGTTCAGTTGATTTGCCGGGAGGGCGATTTCCAGTTTTTTACTCCGGTTAGCATCGGGGCTCTTATAGCGTAGTTTTACGGTCAGTAGTTCCTTCGAGCCGGTCAGCGAAAGCGCCGCGCTCGAATTCTTTTGCTTCTGGTATTTTAACGGATCCACACTGCCTGCGGACGATTCCACGCCTGCCGGGACGATTTCGTATAGCGCCGTTACGGTATGTCCGGCACCCAACTCGCCCGCATCTTTCGCGTCATCGTTAAAATCCTCCTCGTTCAACAGGCGGCTCTCATAACCGACCAACCGGTAAGCCTTTACGAAGGCGGGATTAAACTCCACCTGCAACTTCACATCCTTTGCCACCGCATACATCGTGCTTCCGAACTCGTTGACCAATGTTTTGTTCGCCTCTTGAAGATTATCGATATAAGCGTGATTGCCGTTTCCTTTCTCGGCCAAGGTTTGCAATTTATTATCCTTGTAGTTCCCCATTCCGTAACCGAGAACCGTCAGGAACACCCCCGATTTGCGCTTCGACTCGATCAACGACTCGAGTTCCGAAGTACTCGACACCCCAACGTTAAAGTCACCGTCGGTACACAAGATCACGCGGTTGTTTCCCCCCTTTATGAAATTCTTTCCGGCAATCTTATAAGCCAGTTGAATGCCTGCACCTCCGGCTGTGGAACCCCCTGCCTGAAGATTTTCCAAAGCATCGAGAATCTTCTGCTTGTCGGCGCCGCTCGTAGCGGGCAAAACCTCACCCGCAGCGCCCGCATACGTCACGATCGCCACGCGGTCTTCCGGGCGCAGGTTGTTTACCAGCAGTTTCATCGACGATTTCACCAGCGGCAGCTTATCCTGGCTGTACATCGAGCCCGATACATCGATGAGAAACACCAAATTACTTGGCGGTAACGTTGCCGAGGGAATCTCTTTGGCCTTTACGCCGATTCGTACCAACCGGTGCTGCTTGTTCCACGGGCAAACCGTCGCTTCGGTGAGAATGTTCACCGGATGCTCGCCCCCTGGCTGGGGATAATCATAGGTGAAGTAGTTAATCATTTCTTCGATTCTCACCGCATCTTTCCCGGGCATTTCACCCTGGTTAATCATCCGCCGGATGTTGCCGTACGAAGCTGCATCCACATCGAGGGAGAAGGTCGATAACGGGTGCTTGCTTGCAGAGAGAAACCGGTTTTCCTTGTAGGCTTCATATTCTTCGGTATTAGGGCGTATGATGTAAGGAGGCTGAAACGTCATGATGTTCCTATCCTGTATATAAGCCATATTCCCGACTAATGATTGTCTTTTCTGTTTTCCAAATGCCACAACCGTTACTTCTTCCAATGACCTCTTATCTTCTTCCAAATATATATCCAGCCCGGTGCCGGTCACTCTCACTTCTTTGGTCAGGAATCCCACAAAAGAGAAGATCAGAGTCTTTCCTTTCTGCACACGTATGCGGTATTGTCCGTGTATGTCGGTAATCGTTCCGGTGTGAGTCCCTTTAATCAGGACCGTCGTTCCGATGAGCGGCCGTCGATCCGATGCATCGTATACCGTTCCGTGCACCTCTATTTCCTGTGCCGAAACCATGAATGTACTTACCGTTAAAAAAAGCGCGAAGCCGATTCTTAGAATTTTTGTTTTCATTTTTGTTCGTTTTTAGAATAAATAATTTCCTGAATAGTCTATTTAATAGAGATAATTGCCGGCAAAATTCCATAAACGAACGAATATTTATGTAATTTTGTAGTCACGTCGTTTGTTTATAAGAAAGATCGTGAACAATAAAAACAACATACAACAGCTATCGAACGAAGAACTGCTCGATCTTTATAAGAAGGAAGCGAAACCGGTCTATTTCGGCGAACTGTATCGAAGATACATTCCCTTGGTATACGGGCTTTGCCTGAAATATCTGGGCGAAGAGCCCGATGCACAGGATGCCGTTATGGATGTGTATGAAGAGGTACAGCAGAAAATGCACCGGTATGATGTCCGCAACTTCCATACGTGGCTTTACAGTGTGGCGAAAAATCATTGTTTGCAGCGGTTACGGAAAGACAAACAGGCGCTTTTCGTAAATATCGATCACGCGGATATGGAAAACGAGGATGTTTTTACTCTACTAGATAAAGCGAACACTTCGGAAGAAGAAACGGCGCTGGCCTATTGTTTGGACGAGTTGACTGTCGAGCAGCGCAGAAGTGTGGAGTTCTTTTATTACGAGAACAAATCATACGCCGATATCGTTTCCCTCACGGGATATACGCTGGCAAAAGTCAAGAGTTACATCCAGAATGGAAAGCGAAATTTGAAGAATTGTATCTTGGGGAGATTGAAAAAAGATTGATGAGAGATTGAGAAAGATTGATGTAGATTGAAGGAAGGTTGATGTAGGACATGAAGTTAAAAGATTACATAGAAAACCGGCATGGGAGAGAGGCGAATCGTCTTGAACGGGAGGCGATGAACGATCCCTTCCTGCAAGATGCCATCGACGGATTCGATGCAATGCCGGGAGAACATGTCTCCCATATCGAAAAGTTGGAGAAACGTCTTGCTCCCCAGCGCAAAGGGTGGGATAGGCGCATCTGGATAGGTGTGGCGGCAGCGCTGTTGCTGCTTGTCGGAATACCGCTCTTGCTGAGGCAGCCGGAAGTAAAAAAAGAGGTGAATCCGACCATCTCCCAAAGACAACTTCCCGTTGAAAAAGACATTGCTATCCCTTCAATCCCCAAAGATACCGTACTGCTTGCCGATAAGGTGGAGCCTGAACCGCAAGAAGAGGAGCAAAAAACGGTATTGCCTGTAATCACCGCCGAACCGGCTGAAATGGTAGCTGCGGGACGGATTCTCGATGAGACGGGCGAGCCTGTCATCGGCGCATCCGTCATCCTAAAAGGCGGAAATGAAGGAACTGTTACCGATACCGGAGGACGTTTCCGTTTGGCGGTTCCGAAAGGCGCGAAAGATACCCTGTTGGCTTCCTTTGTCGGGATGAAAAGCCGCGAAATCCCCTTGAAGGAAAATGTGGGGGATATCCGCATGAAAGCCGATGACTTGGCGTTGAACGAGACGACGGTCGTCGGATATGGGACACAAAAGAAAAAATCGATGACGGGCGCCGCTGTCAATTTTACGGAAAACGAGGACTTCGGCGAACCCGAGTTTATCGCCTATTTCAAAAAGAATTACGATACAACCCTCTGTGCCGATGAGCCGATATCCATACAAATCGAGTTTCATGTAAATGATAACGGCCGGGTATCCAATATCCGCATCAAGAAAACAACGTGCCCCGCTCTCGATACCGAAGTAAAACGCCTTCTGTTGGGTTCACCCCGCTGGAGCCGTACCAATCGAAAAGTGCTGTTGAATATCGACTTATAGAAAAGACGGGGCGACAAGGAGACAATGAGACGGGGCGACAAAGAGATTAGGAGGCAGGGAGACAAAGAGGCGGAGAGAAAAGATATTGGGCTTTTTCCAAGCGCTTCCTTCAATCTCCATCAATCTACCTCAATCTTCCATCAATCTTTTTTTCAATCGCCTTTCACAATGTTCGGCGATTCCAACCCGTAGCCCTTCCGTTTATCCTCAGCTTTCAGCCAAAAGGCGAAAACGAGCGCCAGAACCCCCAAGACGGCGAAAGCAATCATGGGTAACGTGTAATCGTATTGCGTAACGGTTTTTCCGTCAATCACGGTTTTTCCCACCACACTATATTTATCGAGAATATGGCCGATAATCAGCGGAATGAACATCAATCCGATGTTTTGTACCCAAAAGATGAGCGCATATGCCGTACCGAGTTGCTTTTCGGGGATGATTTTCGGAACGGAAGGCCACATGGCCGACGGAACCAGCGAGAATGCAATGCCTAACAGAATCACCAATATCGCCGCGATAACCTGGTTGTTGAGGGCGGGTATCGAAAAGAGTACATGCACGAAGATCAACAGCAGCGAGCCGATAATCATAATGCTGGCCCCCTTGCCTTTACGGTCGTACAGGTTGCCGAAGAACGGGGTCAGGATGATGGTGCCGAAAGGCAGCAGGCTGGGGATGGCGCCGGCAAACTTGGGCGACACGCCGAACTTGTTGACCATGAGGTCGGCTGCATAATTCAAGAAGGGGAACACGGCCGAATAAAACAGTACGCACAAGATGGCGATAAGCCAAAAGCCTTTGTTCTTGATGATGAGCCCGATATCCGAAAGTTTGAATTTATCCTCTTCGCTGGTCACCTCCACTTGTTCGCCCGTGGCCTTCAACGAGGTATCGAGCTTCTTGTCGAGGAAGGTGTAATAAAAGAATGCCGCCGTACCGGCAACCATCAGCAGCATGCCCCAGAATACGGGCGAGGTCACATTATTGCTATACGCAATGATGGGTGCGGCCAGCATGGCAAGGCCGGTACCCAGGCGGGCGGTGGCCATTTCCAATCCCATCGCCAGCGCGAGTTCCTTGCCTTTAAACCATTTTACGATAATCTTCGACACGGTAATTCCCGCCACTTCCAGTCCCACGCAAAAGATCGAGAATCCGACCGAAGCCATAAACACTTGAGCGTTGAGGTCGGCCCCGAAAATGTTCCAGCTTTGGTCCATCAGGTCGGCCGAAGTCAATGCCCGGTAGCGGATGACCGTTCCGACAAGCATTGTAATGGTCGCCAGGATGCCCGTTTTGCGGACGCCCAGTTTATCGAGGATAATCCCCCCGAGGATAAGCATAAAGGCGAATACATTCAACCATCCGTAAGACGAACGGTAAAAACCGTAGTTCGAGCTGCTCCAGTTTAAGTCACTCTCCAGCATTGGCTTCAACGACGACAGGTCATCGTTCAGATAGTACCCGCACAACATCGTAAAGGCTACGATGCCCAACGCCGTCCACCGTGCCCTTTTCGAGTCACGGAGCGTTTTGATCAGTTTTTCTCCCATTTTATTGTTTTAATTAAGGACGCCTTGTGTAAAGGTGTTTCATTTGATTGTTATACGAAAGCGCAAAGATACAAAATACCGTTTATTAATGAACAAAATGTTGTTTCTAATCTTTTCCTCCCGATAAAAAGTGCGGAAAGCCGGAGGAAGTTCCTTCGTCCGGCTCTTTTCGGTATGCGGTCGAATTTATTTTCGGGAAAAAGCTTTTCTTTTTGAATAAATGTTCGTAATTTTACCGCCGTAGATTGAATACGATTTATGGCGACTCATTTGGATACACATATCGGAATGCAGTTGTCCCTCTACAGCATCGCTCCCTTCCCGGAACATTGCGCAGTACCCGGACGCTACGGAACACACCGCCCTGCCGGGCTATATGCTTTCATCCACACCCCGGCTTTATGCCTGCGGCCATCGCGTATCCTTCCGTTCGATGATAAATACCTTAAAAGAAAGGAGAGACTGCCCATGACATAAAAATCCCTTGTTTACATCAACCCGAAACAGGCTTCGTTAGTCCCGATGACAACCCTTTTGGGCGCCTGAAGACTTGCGAAGCACGGATAATCGGCCTTACAGCCCTTTCATTGAAGACTGCAAAACACAAAAATCCTGCCGCGGAGTTCGGAGACGGACAAATCGCTCTCTAACCGCCGGAAAGGATGCCGCCGACCGACGGACGGTACTACGAAACGGTTTATTCATGGAACCGAAAATGAAAAATCAATCCCCTGAATGTTAAAATAAGCATGAGGAAAAAGAAAATATAGAAGACATTTGTGAAAATAGTTGCATGGTATGTGAAAACATGAATCATCTTTTTGAAAACAAAGTCCTCGAATATTAAAAAGTTTCTCAGTTTTGTAAAAACAGGATGGTGTAATGTTAAAATGAAGGACTCTTTATAGAAAATAGGATATAAGGAAGTCGAAATAAGATACATTATGGATGGAAAATGCTTCCGGATACACGGAAATAACTCATTGGTAAACGGAATTAAATCCGGGGTAAACGGAACAACGTCCAAGGTTGACGGAATAACGTCCGGAATGGATAAAACGAAAGAGAATATCGATGAAATGTATATGTTTCATCGAAAGGTTAATGACTGAAATGTAGAATACACTATAATATACAGTATTATGAGGAAATATTTTAGCTGTAAGATCGAAGAATTGCCGGTTATCGCCGACTTTCTTTTGGATAACCTGACCCGCGACCTGGCCGATTTCACGGCTTATTCGCCGTTATATACGGCCGAATTTGTAGACGGAAAGCGTGCGAAGGTAACGACTTGCAAATCAATTGTCCATTCATCGGTTTACACCGTCCAAAAGAAACTCGTCACCGATAAACTCGAAACTCTTTCGAAAGGATTGCATAGGCCTCTCAATGAGTTTGAAGGATATTTCAATCTGGCCTCCGGTGAATTGGATATTCTTTCCGGCGACAGCAGTATCAGCGATGTACGCGAGGCGATCAATAACGGAAACACCGAAGGTATCCTTACCGACGGCCGTATATTGCTGGCAACCATTGCCCGCAATCAAACCGTACTCGAAACCAAAGGGCTGAAGCCCGAACAGGTCACATCGGTTGAAACTGTTCTCGGAGAGATCGATACGCTCAACAAGGAGCAAAACGCTCTTCATAGCGGCCGCACCTTTAATTCCGAACAGAATATCGATAAATTTAATGATTTATATCTTGATATGCGTTCCATTGTGAAGACAGGCAAGGCGATTTACCGGGGCAAAGATGAGGCGAAGCTGAAGGATTATACCTTTTCGCAGTTGCTCAAGCGCGTCCGTATAGAGAGGATCTCGAAGGCGGAGAAACCGAAGAAATAATCCGAACTTATTTTATCTATGTAGAGGCGTTGCATGGTCAACGTCTCTACTTGTTTAGCCGCTTACAGGCAAACAGTAAAAAGCTTGTGGCCGGCTTATAAAATTGTTCCGATAAAAACTGGCGGGATGGTAATTGTTTTGTATATTTGCGGAATAGTAAATGAATTATTTCGATGATGGATAGGGATTTAGTTATAAATAGTATTCGCCGGACGTTAAACGGTATGCAAGGAGAAATTGACGTGATACTATATGGAAGCCAGGCAAGAGGTGATGCGCGTCCCGACAGCGATGTGGACTTATTGCTTATTGTTAACAAAGATCGGCTGACAGAAAAGGAGCGGCAAGATATTATCAATCCATTGTTTGCTATCGAATATCAAACCGGCGTGCTTATCAATCCTGTTGTTATATTGAAAAAACAATGGGAGGCGAATAGAACGCCGTTTTACGAAAACATCATGAAGGAAGGGATTGCGTTATGCTGACAAATGAAGACCGGCGACAGATTGTGATGCTCCAAAAGGCGAATGCCCGGCAAGCCTTACGGGAAGCGCAAGTTATGATGGATAACGGTTTTTGGAATGCAGCCATCAACCGGATGTATTACGCCTGTTATTATGCTGTTTCCGGATTAATGGTGGAAAATGCTATCAATACAAAAACCCATGCGGGAATACGCCAGATGTTGGGCTTACATTTTATCCGTACCGGAAAACTGCCCGTCGAAGCCGGCAATATCTTTTCAAATTTGTTTTCAAAACGACAGAGCGGCGATTATGATGCTTTTATTTATTTCGATAGGGATACAGCCGAAACATTATATCCACAGGCTGAAACTTTCATCAAATTAATAGAAGAGCTCATAGACAAAGATTAAACCGAATAATCTGCAATCCTATCAATAAAAAAACTACTTTTGTATTCTAAAATTGAAACAGGGAATGGAACTTCCCGATGATAAACAGCTAGTATTAAGTTAGCTGATAGTTCCTACTTTCAAGTGAAACAGAAGTTGAAATAAAATGGTAAAGCAAATTTTATTGGTGGCTTTGGGAGGTAGTGTGGGAAGTGTTTTCCGCTTTTTAGTGTCTTCATGGGTCACCCGGAACTATACGGATAGTTTTCCTTTAGGAACTTTTATCGTCAATATCACCGGATGTTTTATCATCGGTTTTTTGATGGGGATTTTCGGACGTTTTAATCTGATCAATAATGATCTGAAGTTTTTATTGATAACCGGTTTTTGTGGTGGATATACAACCTTTTCCACCTTTTCAGCCGAAAGTATGGATTTGTTAATGCTGAAAAATTACGCAATGCTTATTTTGTATGTGGCGGGAAGTGTGATTTTTGGGCTTTTCGCTTTATTTGCCGGGAATGCTTTGTCCAAGTGGTGAATATCGGGGGAAGTTTGTTTTTCATATTGTAGCCTATGGTTATATTTAAGGGAAATATCTATCTTTGTATTCGATAGATAAATATGCATGGCACGATGTCCGTAACAAATACATCTCTTATCGATTATACACTCGAAGTGTGCGCAAACTCGTTAGCCAGTTGTCTGGAAGCTCAAAAAGGAGGCGCCCGCAGGGTCGAATTGTGTGCTGCCGTCTCCGAGGGCGGCATTACGCCTTCCTATGGCGAAATACTGTTAGCACGCGAGCACTTGTCTATTAAACTGCATGTCATCATCCGTCCCCGTGGCGGCGATTTCCTCTATTCCGATCTCGAACATCGTGTTATGCTGAAAGATATTGAAATGGCGCGTAGTATTGGTGTCGACGGTGTGGTCATCGGATGCCTCACGCCCCAAGGCGAGGTGGACATGCCTCGGAACCGCGAACTCATCGATGCTGCACAGGGACTCGATGTGACCTTTCATCGCGCCTTCGACCGTTGCCGAGATCCCTTCGACAGCCTCGAAAAGATCATCGAACTCGGTTGCGCCCGCATTCTTACTTCCGGTCAGCAACCTAAAGCCGAACAGGGCGTCGCGCTCCTTAAAGAGTTGGTGCAACGCGCCGCCGGACGCATCGTTATCATGCCCGGAAGCGGCATCCATGAAGAGAACATTGCCGTGATTGCCGCCCGCACCGGCGCCCGTGAATTCCACTTATCCGCGCGCGTGCCGAGGCCGAGCCTTATGACGTATAAAGAGTTGCGGGTGCCGATATCTAATCCCGCACCGCTCGCCGATCCCGACGAGCAGGCCGTGACCAGCGCCCGGCGAGTAGCCGCAACCCTCGAACGGCTCAATCATCCGTCTGTACGTTAAATGAATGAATTAAATATACCCATTGCAATGAAAAAAATCAAAAATGTAATTTTATCCGTATGTTGCGGTGTTTTCGTGATGGCTTGCTCCGGGGGAGCGAAAGAAGTCCGTAAGGCCGATTACAACATTGTGCCTTTGCCCAACGAAATCCGTACCGCCGAAGGCAATCCTTTCCTTTTGTCGAAAGAAACAAAGATCGTATTTCCTGCCGGAAACGATAAGATGAAACGCAATGCCGAGTTCCTGGCCGAGTTTCTCGAAGCCTCTACCGGCGTAAAAATCCGCATTACTTCCGAACAGCCCGATAAAAATGCCATTGTGCTCTCGCTCGATGCGCCGGATGAAAACTCCGAAGCGTATCGTTTGCAGGTGGATGAGAAGTTTATCCGCATCGACGGCGCCTCTGAAGCCGGCGTTTTTTACGGCATCCAAACGTTGCGCAAAGCCACACCCGTAGGCGAACGTATTTCGGTAGCCTACGATCCGGTGGTCATTAACGATGCGCCCCGCTTCGGCTATCGCGGCATGATGCTCGATGTGGCGCGCCATTTCGAGCCGGTCGAGTTCGTGAAAAGGTTTGTCGATATGCTCGCGTTACATAATATCAACACGTTTCATTGGCATCTCACCGAAGATCAGGGATGGCGCATCGAAATAAAAGCCTATCCCAAACTCACTACCGTCGGTTCGCAGCGCGCGCAGACCGTCATCGGTAAAAATACCGGCGAATACGACGGAAAACCCCACGGAGGCTTTTATACGCAGGAGGAAATTAAGGATATCGTGGCTTATGCCGCCGAACGCTATATCACCATCATCCCCGAAATCGACCTGCCCGGGCACATGCTGGCGGCGCTGGCTTCGTATCCCGAACTGGGATGTACGGGCGGCCCCTATGAAGTGGCGCAGACTTGGGGCGTTTTCGACGACGTGCTGTGTCCCGGAAAAGATTCTACCTTTATCTTCCTCGAAGGGGTCTTGAGTGAAGTCATCGAACTCTTTCCTTCAAAATATATCCACATCGGCGGCGACGAATGCCCTAAAGTGCGCTGGGAGCAATGCCCTCTTTGCCAGGCGCGCATCAAAGAGTTGGGATTGAAAGACGATGCGCAGCACACGGCCGAGCATTACTTGCAGAGTTATGTGACGGCCCGCGTGGAAAAATTCCTGAACGATCGCGGACGCAGCATCATCGGTTGGGATGAAATCCTCGAAGGTGAACTGGCGCCCAATGCCACCGTCATGTCCTGGAGGGGTATGGAGGGAGGCACCCGTGCCGCACAAATGGGGCACGATGTCATCATGACGCCCACTTCGCATTGCTATTTCGATTTCTATCAGGCCGAAGATACCGGCAACGAGCCGTTCGCTATCGGCGGGTTCCTGCCTGTGGAGAAGGTGTATTCGTTCGAGCCCGTGCCCGGCATTCTGACCGATGAGCAAAAGAAACATATTTTGGGTGCACAGGCGAATTTGTGGACGGAGTACGTGCCCAATGCCGAGCATGTCGAATATATGGCTATGCCGCGTATCGCCGCCATGAGCGAAGTGCAGTGGACACAACCCGAAAAGAAGAATTATGCCGACTTTCACAAGCGGTTATTGGGACTGATATCTATTTACGACCAGCAAGGTTATCACTACGCCCGCCATATCTTCGATATCAAAACCGAGATGAAGCCCGACTTCGAAAAAAATGCGTTGAGCGTCACCTTTTCCACCATCGACAATGCTCCTGTTTATTATACATTGGACGGCGCCGAGCCTACCGAAGCTTCTACCCGTTACGACGGGCCGCTTTTCGTCAGCGCCGATGCACAGTTGAAAGCTGCCGCCATTCGTCCTTCGGGAAAAAACAGCCGTACCTTCTCAACCGAAGTGCAGGTGAACGAAGCGACCTTCAAACCGGTCGTGTTGCTCACCGATCCCGAGCCCAATTATGCCTCTTCGGGCGCGGAGATTTTGGTCGACGGGTTGCAAGCCGTCAATACCAATTTTCATAGCGGAAAATGGATCGGTTTTCAGGAAAACGATCTCGTGCTCACCATCGACCTGTTGCAGCCGAAAACGATTTCCTCGGCCGAACTCAGCAATATGATTCAAACAGGCGACTGGATATTCGATGTTTCGCAGATAATCGTCGAATCGTCCCGCGACGGAAAGACGTTCAGTCCCGCCGGGAACTGGAAAAACGACACCGAAGAGAAAGCTCCCCGCGGGGAAATGCTGACGCACACCGTCACGTTCGATCCGGTCGAAGCGCGTTACTTCAAGATTACGGTAAAGCCCTCCATCATTCCCGTTTGGCATGACGGCAGGGGGAAACGGGCTTTCTTATTTGCCGATGAGATTCTGTTGAAATAAAGTTCCATCGTTTTACGCAACGCTATAAAAAGAGCGCACCGCAATATACGGCGCGCTCTTTTTCTGTTTCTTCCCGTTGCGTCAATGCAACCGGTATTTGAGATTGTTAATCTCTATGCCGGATTCTTTTCGAGCGAATACAACAGTTTGATTTCTTCGTCCCAAATCGATTCATCGGGTGTTTCGAGGATGATGGGCAGGTCGTCGAAACGGCTATCATTCATAATGAGCGAAAACACGTCCATGCCCATCACACCTTTGCCGATGCTGTCGTGGCGGTCGACGCGCGTGCCGAGTTCCTTCTTCGAATCATTCAAGTGAATGCCTTTCAGGTACGATCGGCCGATAATGCGGTCGAATTGCGCCCACGTGTCTTCGAAGGCGGCTTTGTTGCGTATTTCGTATCCTGCGGCGAGAGTGTGTGCCGTGTCGATACACACGCCCACGCGGCTTTTATCATCGACTTTATCGATAATGTGGGCGATTTGTTCGAACGTATGCCCCAGATTGGTTCCCTGTCCGGCCGTGTTCTCAATGACGGCTGTTACGCCGCTGGTTCTTTCCAACGCCATATTGATGGATTCGGCGATGCGGTCGAGGCAAGCATCCACTGGCATCTGGTTTAAATGGCTTCCGGGATGGAAGTTGAAGCGGTTGATGCCCAACTGTTCGCAGCGCTTCATTTCGTCGAAGAAAGCCGCGCGCGACTTCTCCAGCCCGTCTTGTTGCGGATGACCTAAATTGATGAGATAACTGTCATGCGGAAGAATATGGTCGGCCGAAAAACCGAACTCTTCACAACGCGCCTTAAACAATTCGATATTCTTCTCGTTGTAAGGGGCGGCTACCCATTGTCGCTGGTTTTTAGTGAAAAAAGCGAATGCTTTTGCGCCTATTTTCTGCGCATTTACCGGGGCATTTTCCACACCCCCCGAGGCACTGATGTGTGCGCCTACATATTTCATAGTTGTACGTGTTAGGAATGTTAATATTATTCTGTCATTGTCTGCAAAGTTAGGATTTTCTCTGAAAATGAGAAATAATTAATAACTTGCGAAGCC
>ENA-UOOK01001885-UOOK01001885.1-fermentation-metagenome-genome-assembly--contig:-NODE-1885-length-26898-cov-25.323474_pt1 | contig 26898 bp, 25 predicted proteins | sample MGYA00245777_ERZ724023 | MGnify/ENA primary metagenome ERZ724023 (study PRJEB28704, sample SAMN03018312) | fermentation metagenome | biome: anthropogenic terrestrial biome; feature: soil... | reverse complement strand
TAAACAAAAAAGTAATAGAGATTATTTACATCAAATTAAGGATTTCTACAGAGCCATAAAAACTTCAAAAAGACAGATAAAAAGTTTCAAAAAGAGAAATTAAAAGGCCTGTTAAAAGACCTCAATAAACAAATTTAAAAATTAATTTCTGCACATCTAAGTACATGCTTCATCAGCATGGCAACTGTCAGAGGGCCTACGCCGCCAGGAACAGGGGTGATTAGGGCTGCCTTCTTGATTACATTTTCGAAGTCGACGTCCCCATATACGCCGTCTTTTTCCTGGGTAATGCCAACATCAAAAATTACTGCACCTTCCTTTACCATATTGGCTTTGACAAGATGTTTGACTCCAGTCGCTACCACCAGAATGTCTGCCTCAAGCGTGTATTTCTTAAGGTCATCTGTAAACACGTGACAGACCGAAACGGTTGCGTTCCGGTTAAGGAACATTGCTGCCATAGGTTTTCCAACAACATTACTGTGCCCGACAATAACCACGTTTTTGCCCTTAACAGGCACATTATATTCTTCAAGCGCCCGGATAATCCCATGCGGGGTACAGGGAACAAGACCTTCATCCCCTATCATTAACTTCCCCATATTATAGGGATGAAAACCATCCGCATCCTTTTCAGGGGCTATAGCCTCCATTGCTTCCTGAGGGAGAAGGTGTTTCGGAAGTGGGAGCTGAAGCAGGATTGCATGCACATCCCTATTTTTATTAAGGGTATCAATCAGGGAGAGAAGCTCCTCCTGACTGGTATCTGCCGGTAGGAAATGGTCTTCTGCCCGGATACCCACACGTTCACAGGCTCTATGTTTCAGGCGGACGTACATTTTGGAAGCAGGGTCATCGCCTACAAGGATGGTAGCAAGCCCAGGCGTTACACCCCGGCCGCTTTCAAGGGCTTCAACTCCGGACTCTACTTCATCTTCAATCTGCTTTGCAAGAACTTTTCCGTCTATGATCCGTAACTCATAGCTTTCAGTTGACATTGGTATAAACACTCCAACCTTTCAGGTTAGCAATAAACCGGGAACCTTGAACAGAGTTCCCTGATCTTACCACTAGTTTCCGACAGGAGCCTATCATTTTCTGCATTCTTAATTGCGATCTCGATATAGTCGGCAATTAACTCCATTTCTTTTTCCTTCATACCCCTTGTGGTGCAGGCAGGGGTTCCGAGCCTTACTCCGCTCGTAATGAATGGGCTGCGAGTCTCAAATGGCACTGTGTTTTTGTTTGCAATAATTCCGGCTTTACTCATTGCTGCCTCCGCATCCTTGCCTGTTATATTCATATTATTTAGATTAACAAGCATAAGATGATTGTCCGTGCCGCCAGACACGATATCAAAGCCCTTCTCTTTCAGACAATTACACAGAGTTTCTGCATTCTTTACGGTCTGGACCTGATCCTGTTTGAATTTCTCATTCATAGCCTCTTTAAAAGCGACAGCCTTTCCAGCTATGATGTGCATTAGAGGCCCGCCCTGAATACCAGGGAAAACCGCCTTGTTAACTCCGGTTGCAAGTTCTTCGGTCCTGGAAATAATCATTCCGCCTCTTGGGCCCCGGAGGGTTTTGTGGGTTGTGCTGGTAACGAAATCCGCGTAAGGTACAGGACTCTGATGCACGCCTGCAACTACAAGCCCTGCAATATGGGCAATGTCTGCAAGTAGATAAGCTCCAACCTCGTCAGCAATTTCGCGGAATTGCTTGAAATCGATTTCACGAGGATAAGCAGAAGCTCCACAAACAATCATTTGAGGTTTGCATTCCTTTGCCATCTCAAGAAGTTCAGAATAGTCAAGCATCTCAGTTTCTTTACTGACCCCGTAAGGCACAATATTATAGAGCTTTCCGGAAAAACTTACTGGACTGCCGTGAGAAAGATGTCCGCCATGCGAGAGGTCCATGGACATTATGGTGTCTCCAGGCTGCAAAACTGAGAAATAGACAGCCATATTTGCCCCTGAACCAGAATGAGGCTGGACGTTTACGTAATTTGCATTAAAGATTTTCTTTGCCCTGGCAATTGCAAGATCCTCAGCAACGTCCACGAAATCGCACCCGCCGTAGTATCGCTTGCCTGAGTATCCTTCAGCATATTTATTGGTCAGAATCGAGCCCTGTGCTTCCATAACAGCTTTGCTCGCATAGTTTTCGGATGCAATGAGGTTCAATTTATATTCCTGTCGCTCGGCTTCATTCTTAATAGCCTCAGCCAGTTCCGGATCAATTTTTTCAATATAAGACATTACTCTCACCTGAAACTTATTCATTAAAGCTATTCAAAATCAAGATTTTTGTGATTTGAGTTGATGGGTTAATTAACGCTAGCGTGTGAATACATGTAGGAGCTACCTAACAGCCTTGAAAGTGACTTCAGAGGTAGAACCGCATTCAGAGGTAGAACCACATTCAGAGGTAGAACCGCCGGATAGCGGGCTTGTTATTAAGCAGGCTTTTAAACGTGCCCTATAAACAGGTTCTATAACTTTTTCAGAGGAAGTTTTCATACTGAAGTCTCAGAACTTCCGGTAAAAAGCTCCTGATTATCTTGAAGATGGGGAACTTCGAAACCTGAAAAGCCGCATGGCACATGAGATTTCGAGAATACCTATAAGTTTGGATTATTTATAACTATCAGAGACTAATGAGGTAATTAACCGATAAAATCCATTCCAGTTTGCACTAATTTTAAGCATTTGCTCAAGTTCAGGTTACTACATTTCTGCCCTCAATTTTAAGTTTGCCCTCGGTAAAGAGCCTGACTGCCTCAGGATAGATAATATGCTCCTGTTCCAGGATTCTGGCAGTCAGGGTTTCTTCTGTATCTCCGGGAAGTACAGGTACACATCTCTGGAGGATTATTGGTCCTGAGTCCAGCCCTTCATCTACAAAGTGTACTGTACAGCCTGCAACTTTTACCCCATATTCAAAGGCTTGCTTCTGAGCATGAAGCCCTTTAAAAGCTGGTAGAAGAGAAGGATGAATATTCATAACCCTATTCCTATAGAGTTCTATAATTTCATTTCCCAAAAGTCGGAAGTAACCTGCAAGCAGAAGAAGATCCGTATTGTACTGATTGAGAATTTTCAAGATTGTCCTATCATATCCATCCTTATCGTACTCACACGGATCAAGGAAAACCGTGTTTATTCCATAATTTTTTGCACGTTCGAGAGCATAAGCATTTGCCTTATTGGAAATAACCACATTAATTGCCGCATTTTTTATGTGACCCTTTTCAATGCTGTCTATAATTGCTTGGAGATTCGAGCCGTTTCCAGAAACCAGCACTGCAATCTTTACCGTCATTGAAGCTTTTAGAATGAAACAGTGATATATTAGGTTTTTGGAACTATACTACGGTATCTTGAAAGATTGAAAATAAAGCTATTTTAAGACTGAAGATAAATTCCTTTTAATATTCCTGAATTAGTTAATGTAACTTATTTTTAAAGTCTGAAATTCTCGCTTCATTTGAAACTTTAGAGGTCGCAATTTACTAAGGTTTATATGCAATTATCCCAAATCTTGATAAAACTAAGGAACTATCACGAAAACTAAGGAACTATCATGCTTAGATATAGGTTCACTCTATTCATGAATTTCTGTTATGGCTCTTCATGAGTTTCTGTTATGGCTCACGTTAAAAAATATGTTTGTAAAAACTAACTGATTTAGAGATATAATTTTGGATTTTATAAGCCTTAAACCTTAATTTAATGGTATCTTCAGGATGGAAAACAATGAGCAGGGACACTGAAAAAGCTTTAAAGAACCCCGTAATAGTTTTGGTGGGCATTGCAGCTATAATAGACGTTATTTTAATAATTCTAATGTTTAAGTTTGCTGATGAGGAAAACCTGTTTATGGTCCTCTTAATCTCGGCACTAATAGGAGTTGTCGCGTTTGGGATTGCCAAAGGACTTGTTTCTATATCAAAGCAAAACTACGGTAAATAATGAAGTGAATAAATAGAGCCCACGCGGAGTAACTGTCGGCAGAATACTCGATGGACTGGTAAAACAATTGTTTTATTTTATATCTTTTTATCTTAGCGTTTAAAAATAGTCAAAAGATCTGGTTTTCTTTGTGTTGTCGTATTCTCAGGAGCATGGTTTTAAATAATTTCATTTCTAATATTCTTATTTAATGCTTTTTAACTTTCGTGAAAAACTAAATTCCAGCAAATTTCTGGTCACTGCTGAAGTCTCACCCCCTAAGGGCACAAGATATTCAGTTCCTCTGGAAGATATTCGCCAGCTCAAAGGCATTGTAGATGCTGTAAACGTCACGGACAATCAGTGTTCAATTATGCATATGAGTTCCTTGGCTTTTAGCAAGCTTCTGCTTGATGAGGGACATGAGCCTATTATGCAGCTCACCTGCCGAGACCGGAACAGGATCGGGCTTCAGTCAGATCTTCTTGGAGCGTATGCTCTGGGAATCCGGAATATCTGCTTGATGACAGGGGATTTTCCTTCGTGCGGAGATCACCCAGGTTCAAAGCCCGTATACGACCTTGATTCGGTGCAGCTCATGCAGCTCGTCCGAAAGCTTGATTCAGGCATCGACTTTGTTGGAAACAAGTTGGACGGAGGCACTTCTTTCTGTGCAGGTGCTGTCTCTGGCATAGATCCTGAAAAACCTCTACAACTCATAAAGCTTGAGAAAAAAGTCAGGTGCGGAGCAGACTTTATCCAGACTCAAGCTGTCTATGACGTGGGTATGTTTGAGGAGTTTATGGAGGCTATAAATCACCTTGAAGTGCCTGTAATTGTAGGCTTGATCCCTCTAAGATCCCTGGGTATGGCCAAATTCATGAACAAAAATATTTCGGGGATTCATGTGCCTGAAGAGATCATGTTCCGAGTAAAAGATGCACCAGATCCAATCAAAGAAGGCCTTTCCATAGCTTCAGAGACTATAAAAGAACTTATGAAACTCTCAAGAGGGGTCCATATTATGCCTGTAGGCTCCCATGAAAATACCCCTAAATTGCTTTCTATGGCTGGAATTTCCAGAAAGTAACGGAATATAAATTATTCACTTAAAACGGGAGGTTTCTTCCCCTTTTTCTTTAAGTTTTAAAACTTCTTATTTTGTGTATTTGTACCGTTAATTTCCTTTTTTTAGCTCTGTAAAAACCCTTAATTTGGGGCAAGTTAGTTAAAATATTACCAAATTGTAGAAAAAGGCGGAATCTTATTTTATGGCGTTTTTTAGTGTACACTACCAGTTTTTTACTACACAGCAAATGTTTATGAAATTGTAGCATATATAATTGAACAGATAATGGCTTTTGCAATTAGCAGTAAACTTATTGCATTATTTTCTGTGGAAAAAACTCAAAATCTTGAAATATCCAGCTGAAAATAACCTGGGGGCATATAGTAAAGAAAGAAATGTTAAAATGTTTAGCTGATGCTGTTATTGAAGGAAATAAGAACCAAGTAAACGAGAAAACAAGGAAATGAGAAACCTGTAGAAGAACTGGCACAAAAGCTCTCGATGAAAGGGGTAGACGCCTATAATGCAATTGTTAAATAATGCAATTGTTAATGGGCTTGCCAGGAGGATTTCGATTGTAAACGAAAAAACTAAAATAATAGGTTTAGAGTTCTCCGCCAGACCGGAGTAAACCTGAAAAGGTGGTAGCAATGAAGGTAATAAGCATCGTTTCATGTAAAATCTTTGAAGATGAAATTGTTCATCTCCTGGAACACGACAAAAAGATGGGTGAAGTTCTAATTCTAAAAAATGAGAGTTCTGAGGAGATTGTACGAAAGCTTGGGAAAGCTGGCGTTCCCTGCCAGGAAATTGTTCTTAGAGATATTGAGACATGCAGAAATTTCAGGAATTTGCAGCAAAATAGGGATGCTGGGTTAATTCTTGTACTTAACATCCTCGAAGTTGTTGATAAGGTAAAAAACAGTACCAGACTGAAAATGAACGTATATGAAGCCATTCTAAAAATGGCGCTTTTCTCAGACGGCCTGCTTTTGTTCTATGGACTTTGTGGGAATGCGTTTAGAGACATCGAAAAAGATTTTGAGTACCTTGAACGTCCTTTCGTACTGCTCAGGGATGCTGAAGGAAACATTGTTGACAACTGCCTCTGTGCGACTCTTGGGAGCAAAAAAGCATTCATGGAAGCAAAAAAGGATTTAAGTGGGGAGAATAGAGAGGGGAAGACTTTCATGCTTACTCCAATGTGGGCTGCCAACTGGGAAAAAATGGTAGTCGCTAATGGTTTTGCCCGGAGCCTAGAAGCTCTTGAGGAATCAAAGCGTGTATTCAAAACTGCCAGGTATACTAAGGTGGCAAAAATCAATACCGGTATAAAATACAAGCATAATTTTGAACCTAAAGTAAGGGAATTTGCAGCTTTTTATGAGTTTGGAATAACAGAGATCAAGGCTGAACAAGTTATCTTCGAAAGGTGTTACAGCGAATTGAAGCATTCGCTATAACCTATCTCTAAAAATCACCATAAGTCATCTGTAAAAATACGCTCAAATTACGCCCTCAGGAGAAAGATTTTCAAGTTAGATTTTGATAATCTGTAGGTTACCTTTAGTTTACCTCTAGTTATTCCGGTTAACTTTTCAGGAGACACTTTCTTATTTTTAAGTTTTGACATCCTTAGAATAAATTTTACCGGAATTTTCGGATACATTTATCAATATCTTGCGGTATTTTACGATTTGATCTCGCATCTATTTTTGGTTAGGCAGCCCACGCGGTTCAGCAAACCAAGCTAATGATTAGCTTTAAAAGCTTCAAAAGGCAGCAGAATATGAGTTTAGAAAAGACTTCCATACAGATGTTTGGGATTAAGACCCCTATTATCAGGGAAGGGGATGATATCGTACAGATTCTAGAAACGGCTCTCGAGGAAGCAGGTCTTGTCCCTGTTGATGGGGACATTTTCGTACTTGCCGAATCTGCAGTTGGTACGGCGGAAAGAAGAGTCGTCAAGCTTGCAAGCGTCACTCCAAGCAAAAGGGCAAAGGAGCTTGGAGAACAGTACGGAATCGATCCCAGAGAAATGGAACTCGTGCTCCAAGAATGCGATGAAATTTTTGGGGGCGTACCCGGAGCCGCTCTTACAATTACAAAAGGCGTTCTAGCTCCGAACGCAGGAATTGATGCTTCCAATGCTCCTGAAGGCCATGTAACTTTGCTTCCCGAAGATCCACGAAAAAGTTCAGAAAAGATCCGGAGCAGGCTTGAACAGCGCTATTCATGCAGGTTGGGAGTAATTATAGGAGACAGCAGGACTCAACCTCTCAGGCTTGGTTGCTCGGGAATTGCGCTTGGAGTTTCAGGCTTTGTGCCTGTGGAAGATGCGCGGGGAACTGACGATATATACGGGAAACCTCTCCGTATTACATACAAGGCTGTAGCAGATAACCTTGTCTCGGCTGCCGAACTCCTTATGGGAGAAGCTGGGGAAAGAGTGCCATGCGTGCTTATCCGTGGTGCTCCGGTAAGTATGATAAATGAGTCACCTGATATGCCAACGATCCCAATGGAAGGCTGTATGTATTTCGGCAATATAATAAAAGGTCGGCTCGAGGATAAAAACTGCGAGAAAAATGTATGATTCCTTAACTGGTTCCCTGATAAAAGCGGGTTTTTCTTTCTAACTGCTCTTCAATAAACTGAAAGTTTTTTAGAGTTAGCTGGTCTTCTTGCAGGAATTATCTATAATAAATAGAGTGCCAAGTCCAGGTCTTATTCCTTCAGAAAATTATTCCTTCGGAACTCCCATTGGAGAGCCTGCAAGAACTTGCCACTATTTTAAAAAAGTGTGTTAAATGAAAGGAAAAGTAAACAGTCACCGATTCAAGAAAAGACGAGTTTCAGGGACTTGTCCGTCATGCCGTGAAAAGATAGCTATTATGCTTTTTCCCTTCATACTTAGTAATTTTTTCAGACTCGGTCGTTATTATTAGCAGTCCCAGTCGAAGTCACGACCACATCCTCTTCTGCGGCCGCCGCGACGCCTTCTGAATCCATCATCACAGTCAAAGCGGCCACCAAAACCGCAACCGTCAAATCCACCACAGCCTCCAAAGCCTCCAAAACCGCCGCCGCAACCATCAAATCCTCTTCCTCTTCCAAATACTCCAAATCCTCCACCCATTGTATTTACCTCCATGATTTTACGATATTCTTTTTATATTTTTTTGCTTCATATTCTTAATACTCGTTCTGCATACTGGAGGAGATGATTTTTAAAATCAGGATACAATCTGATTAAATTCCTCATCAACCTCCCCAATCCTGTAATGTACCCGTGGCAGTTATTTTTAGAAATGATTCATTTTTCTCCTTTTTATTTGGGATAAAATGTTCAACTTTAATTGACATGAGTACAAGTATAAATATAATTATATATTATATAATAGTAATAGAATATCTATTCCTTATTAATAATAACTTTGGGGAATTTGTACTTACTAGCTAAAAAATAGGTTCAGCTTACTAGCTAAAAAATAGGTTCAGTTTTGTATTAACACCTTAATAGCTTTAATTCCTATCCAATAAGCTAGTATCTTGAAAATTTAGTTATTGGTCACATGTTAACTCTGAATCGCTATCTGTTGATGGAAAGCTATCAAAGGTTTGCTCAATAATTACATTTTCATGACACTAGCTATAGAAACGCAGTATATAAATTCAGTATTATACGAGCTGATCCCAAAACGCAAAATTGCTTCTCTTAATGTTGTATTCTGGATTATCAATAAGAACTTCTGGTCCTAAAAAATAATTCTGAAACTCTTATTGATGTGGGAATAAAATTGATTTTGGGATGAGCTCTACAAATAAACACAGTATTATGAATAATCCGAAGAAAACCACAAACTTACGTAGGCAATAAGTGATGCTTCATGAGCAGCTTTATCTCCCGATTGGAATATAGAGCTCTCTGGTATTGGAAAAAATACTTGCAAATTGGCACTTTTAAGCCATTATCCCAATCGTGTACATATTTGCTACTATCTCAATTAGAATTTGGTTTCTAACGGATAGTATTGATTTGATCCTTTTTGGGATCTTACACGATAGAAATATAAATGCAGCGATCAATATAAGACTATTCCACTTCGAAATGGAAATAATTCACCTGGGGATTCCAGGGTAGGGCCTGTGGATTTATTATCGGTAGAGAGAATGAAGCAGGAATAAATAATTGGATATTTGGAATTATTTCTCATCATCGAAGATAATATACAATTATTGAGTCCCGACCCTGTATTTGGTAAATCCAGCTTTCATGTCGCCTATCATCAGGATTGGGTTTCCGGCAGCTTTGCCGTACAGGCCTTTAGGCAGTGTATGTACGACTCTTCTGTACGCTTCCCGGAATGGATTAAACAAAATAGAGAAATTCCCAGACGTTTCAAAATATAAAGGTGATTTTATGAAACCAATGTTATTGGACTTTTCCGCAACATGGTGTGGACCTTGCAGGATGCAAAAACCTATTCTTGAAGAGCTCGAGAAAAAGTACGGGGATAAAGTTGAGTTTAAAGTTGTCGATGTGGATGAAAACCAGGAGCTTGCCTCAAAGTACGGCATACACGCTGTCCCGACCCTGATCATTCAGAAGGATGGGACTGAAGTGAAGCGCTTTATGGGTGTAACTCAGGGCAGTGTTCTGGCTTCAGAACTTGATAAGCTTCTCTGACTTTTTTTATCCTTCTGAAAAATGCCGCCCAGGGTTCAGGGAACCTGAGGGCGCCAAACTTTTTCCCGGTTTCTTTTTAGTAGATTTTCTCAAAGTTCCCCCACAGATGGGAGTTTTTACCTTCTGGATATTTCTCAGGAAGTTCCTTCTATTTAATACGCTAAACTCAATAACTTTTTTATTAATTCTGATTGGAGTCCAATTAACCCTTCTTTCAGTAAAATCTCAGTTAAACTTTAAGCTAAAAACAAGAATCTGGAATATAATAACCTGAATAATTCTAATTGTAGCCTAAAATTTTTTTAGTAAGAACTTTGATAAAAATTATCTATAATGTAAATAATCTACCTGAAAAAAAAGGTTTTAATCTTTTTTGAGGCATTTTAAGGTTATTTCTATGGATTGTTATATGAATAAATGTACTGATAGACTACCTAAATAATGTCAGTGCAATGAGATAACTATTTATAATAAGTATAAGTACTTTCTAATAAAGTAAAAACACAAAATAACCTGACTTACAAAATAACTTAAAACACAAAACAGCTTTACAGTGGGGGCAAAAACATGAGAATAAGAGTGGTTAGTTCAAGGGAAGAGATCTTTACACTTAATCCGAATGAGCGTATTGTTCATCTGGCTTTCAGGCCTTCTAACAAAGACATCTTTGGACTTGTTGAAACATGTCCGAAGATTGAGGTTATTCAGTTACCCAAATCTTACATTCGCACGGTCTCAAAGTCCATAGAGATGTTCCTTCAGATGCAGAGGGTCCAGCTCCTGGAAGGAGATGTGTGGGGACACAGGAAAGACATTAATGAATACTATACAATTCCGTCCTCAGTGATTGAAAAAATTAAGGAAATGAAGACCGAAGGTAAAACCACTGAGGAGATTGAGAAAAAAGTTTCAAGGGAAAGCAAGCTTAACCCTGAAATGGTCGCTTATATCCTGGCCAAGGAAGTTTCTTCCTGATCCCAGGGCCATGCTTTTAAGGCCAGCTGGAGATTAGATCGATCTCATTGGTTCCACACCACTTTTATCTAATCTCCAGTTTAATTTTTTCAATTTAATGGAATTTTGATGTATTGATCCAGGTATACTCTTGATTCTTTTTTCCTTTTTTCTCTTTAGATTTAATATATCAGGACTAATATCAGGACTACACCATCACTTTCCCTAAGCTTAAATATCTTAAGTGTAATCTCCTCAGGGATTGGCGTGATTTCTAAAAAACTAATTGACCTTGGAGTGCTTGCTCTCAGGCAGCGTAACTCGCGAGGTACTTTTAAACCCCACATCTCAATTCGTTTCAGGGACGATTCAGGAGATTTACGTACCTTTTCTATCGATACTACCCGGACTCTGGGAAAACACCCCCAGCCAGATGCTTATCTTATTACCCATGCTCATTCCGACCATAACGGAAAGTCTGCTATGCTCTCTCCCAGGGCTGTCTGCACGGAAAAAACAGCAGCAGCTCTTGAAATCAGGCATGATAAAAAATATGTGGGTAGTATGTGCAGTCTCGGGGATGATATTGACATCGAGGGGGTCAGGGTAAAGACTTATCCTACAGAACACACCGCCGGAGCGACTTCTTTTTATTGGGAAAACGATGTAGGAACACGAATTCTGGTAACGGGGGACGTTAAAGACGCCAGTAAACTTCCTCCCTGTGACGTCCTTATCACCGAGGCTAACTACGGTGACCCTGAGGACCCTTCCTGTCATTTTGCGGATGACCTTGACAGCATGAAATGCGCACTTTTTGAGAGCGGCCCTGTAGCCTTTGGGGCGTATGAGTTTGGAAAAGCCCAGCGTGCGGTTGAATTAATGAGAGGTTTTGGGTACAATGGTGCAATTCGGATGGAAGCAAGGACAAGGGCACTTACCCGGAGCATGCTTGAGGACGCGGGAGAACTTGCAGGGCTTGAGTCTGGAGGAGAAGATGATGTTTTCGTTGTGGCTCCCTGGGACCTTAACAAGCTTCCCTGGAATGTGAAAAAATACGTGCTTAGCTGCCGGGCAGATTATCCCTATCCAACTATTAAAATAAGCGATCACCTTGACGTTTGCGGGCTTGAGACCATGGTCAGAAAACTTGACCCTGAAGTTACACTTGTTTACCACCCCGGAGGGCACAGACCTTCAAAATTTTCAAAACATTTAAATTCAATAGGGATTGATTCGATATCCATAGATCAGATCGGTAATGTTTTAAGTAATGAGTTTATTTAAATGCTGAAATTCAGCTCTAATATTTAAATTATAAAAATTTAAATATGATGATTCAAATCTGATAATCCAGTTTTACATTTTTAGCTTCAGTTAACATTATATTCCCGGGAAAGATAATTGTCATTCAGGAGAGAATGTAGGTTGAGTAAACAATCCCCAAAGTCAAAGTCCAGAAAGGAGCCTGCAAAAATTACAGAGGCTTCTGTAGAAAGTACTGCAGTAAACGTTGAGGTCCCTGAAAAAAAGAGCTTTATAAAGCAAATGACCCCTGAAGAGAAGCAGAAAGCTCACAGGGAAGGCATTATAAAAACAATTGTTTCTGCAATACTCGGAATACTTGCCGGGTTCATAATGTTTAATCAGTACGGTACAGGCGAAGACAGGATCTGGTACGTCATATTCATGATCGTTATCGGAATCACATATTACGTCCAGAAGCTTATTTATATCCCTCTTAAAATAAACACCAAGGAATTCAAGTTTAAAGACTGGTTTTATGTCGAGTTTATAGTTATCGACTTCTTCCTTGTGACATGGACTCTGCTCCTTAATTAATAAATCTTTTCCCGGGCTTCAAAAAAAGGCTTTTTTTCTAAAAAAGATAGCCTTTTTATCCCGGCTCTTTTGCCGTTGGTTTTTACCTTTATTTTTAATTATTCTCCTTTCCACCATGATATTTTATGCCTGTAGCATTCCAACGGTTCATATACCAGAGCAGGCATTTCATGCTAATAACTGAAACATACAAAATAATAGTACTTATAATATGAGCTCACACGACTGAGCCCGCATAATAAACTCACGCCACTGGATTCATTTATACCTTAACCAATCAAAAAACGTAATTTCCGGGGACTAATATGAGAATAGCTATACTTAACAAAGACAGATGCCAGCCCAGAAGGTGCAGCAAGGAGTGCGAAAAGTACTGTCCCAGAGTCAGGACAGGAGATGAGACCATTGTTTTTGAGGCAGACGGAAAGCCGGTTATCTCCGAGGAACTCTGTGTGGGCTGTGGAATATGCATTAATAAATGTCCTTTCAATGCCATCATGATCATAGGGCTTCCTGAAGCCCTTAAGGAGCCCACGCACAGGTACGGGCCAAACGGTTTTGCCCTTTTTGGGCTTCCAATACCGAGGACGGGGAAAGTAACCGGTATTTTGGGTCCGAACGGGATAGGAAAGAGTACATCTGTCCAGATACTTTCCGGGACCCTGGTCCCCAATTTCGGGCAGGGGAAAGGAGACTGGGATACGGTACTCGAACACTATGCCGGTACAGCGCTTCACGACTATTTCAAAGACGTTGTGGACGGAAAGGTAAAGGTTTCCCAGAAGCCCCAGTACGTTGATCTGATCCCCAAAGCTTTCAAGGGCAAGACCCTGGAGCTGCTTGAGAAGACCGATGAAAGGGGTGTCATGGACGAACTTATTGACTATCTTGACCTGAGAAGCGTTATCGGTAGAAATATTACGGAATTGAGCGGTGGAGAACTTCAGAGGGTTGCAATTGCTGCCTGTGCGGCAAAGGATGCCCAGTTCTATTTCTTTGATGAAATAAGCCCTTACCTCGATATCTACCAGAGGATAAACGCCGCCCGCCTTATCCAGGAAATCTCAAAGGACAGGGCAGTGCTTGTGGTCGAGCACGACCTTGCAATCCTTGACATGCTCACAGATGTTATTCATATTGCCTATGGTGAGCCTGCAGGTTTCGGTGTGGTTACTCTTCCAAAAAGCGTACGTGTCGGGATCAATCAATACCTTAAAGGCTACCTCCCTGAAGAAAACATCAGGATCCGGCCTGAAGCCATCAAGTTCGAGGTTCATCCCCCAAGGGAAGATGCCCAGTTTAAGTCCATGATTTCTTTCAACAGCTTTTCAAAGCAGTATGGAAACGGCTTTTCCCTTAAAGCTACAGGTGGAAACCTGCGCGAAGGTGAAGTTCTCGGTATAGTTGGTCCTAACGGGATAGGAAAATCCACTTTCGTAAAAGTCCTGGCAGGAGAGATAAAACCAGATGAAGGAGACCCCGGAATCGAGGTTAAAATCTCCTACAAACCCCAGTACATTAAAGCCGATATTCCTGTACGCGTCCAGGACTTCTTGAGGGGCATTTCAAAGAAGTTCGGGACAAGCTACTACGAGGTTGAGATCTCAAACCCTCTCCAGCTTGAGAAGATTTACGACAGCCTGCTCACAGACCTGAGCGGTGGAGAACTGCAAAGGGTAGCAATTGCTGCCTGTCTTTCCCAGGAAGCAGACCTCTATATCCTTGACGAGCCAAGTGCCCACCTCGACGTGGAGCAGCGTTCCATGGCCACCAAAGTCATCAACCGCTTTGCCGAAAACAACAAGAAAACCGCTATGGTGGTTGACCACGATATTTACATGATAGATATGCTCAGCCAACGCCTCCTGGTTTTTGAAGGCAAGCCCTCGGCATATGGTGAAGCTCACGGACCTTTCAGCATGGAAGGCGGAATGAACAGGTTCCTTAAAAACCTCGGCATCACCTTCCGCAGGGATGAAGAAACAAGGCGCCCCCGTGTAAACAACCTCGGTTCAAGGCTCGATAGGGAGCAGAAGGAAAGCGGAGACTATTATTATTCTGCTAAGGAGTGATCTGTTAAGGACTGATCCAAAAAAGCCTGAGTTTTTCCGGACTTTTTGCCAGATGCCCAGAAAAACTCCAGGGGTTTCCTTTGAAAAGGGGTTTCCTTTGAAAGGTAGCCTCAACCTTTTTCATGGAAGTAGTTCTTACACTGGCATTGCGGTTTCAAAATAGTTTTTTATCTTATGTGTGAGGTTTTGTTTTTCAATGAAGATAGAAAGTCTCGACCTGCCCGATGAAGTAAAGCGCTTTTACGAAAATTCCGGGATCCTTGAACTTTATCCCCCCCAGGCAGAAGCTGTTGAAAAAGGCCTGCTTGAAGGAAAAAACCTGCTTGCTGCAATCCCTACGGCTTCTGGAAAGACTCTGCTTGCAGAGCTTGCGATGTTGAAGTCCGTACTTGCAGGAGGAAAAGCACTCTATATAGTGCCCCTGAGAGCTCTGGCTTCCGAAAAGTTCAGGCGGTTCAAGGAGTTTTCCGAAATGGGCATCAGAGTCGGGATCTCAACAGGGGATTACGACCAGCGGGACGATGGGCTCGGCATAAATGATATTATTGTCGCCACTTCGGAAAAAACCGATTCTCTGCTCAGGAACGAGACTGCCTGGATGCAGGAAATATCGGTTGTTGTGGCAGATGAAGTCCACCTTATCGATTCTCCAGACAGGGGTCCCACACTTGAAGTCACCCTTGCAAAGCTTCGGAAAATGAACCCTTCCTGCCAGGTCCTTGCACTTTCGGCAACAGTAGGAAATGCCGATGAGCTTGCATCCTGGCTTGATGCCGGACTTGTGGTAAGCGAATGGAGGCCCACCGACCTCATGGAAGGGGTATTTTTTAACGGAACTTTTTTCTGCAAAGATAAAGAGAAGCCTGTTGAGCAGCCCACAAAAGACGAAGCCATAAACCTTGTGCTCGATACTATAAAGGAAGGCGGGCAGTGCCTTGTTTTCGAAAGCAGCAGGAAAAACTGCATGGGTTTTGCAAAAAAAGCCGTATCCGCAGTAAAAAAGACTCTTTCTAATGAAGACAGGAAAGCCCTTGCAGGCATTGCAGACGAGATAATGGAAAGCAGTGAAACCGATGTTTCATCAGTTCTTGCGAACTGTGTCCGTTCAGGGACTGCCTTTCATCACGCAGGCCTTACAACGCCTCTCCGGGAACTTGTAGAAACCGGCTTCCGGAAAGGGCAGATAAAACTCATCTCAAGCACCCCTACCCTTGCAGCAGGGCTGAACCTGCCTGCCAGGCGTGTGATTATAAGGAGCTACAGGCGTTATTCTTCTGAATCAGGCATGCAGCCGATCCCTGTACTCGAATACAAGCAGATGGCAGGAAGAGCAGGTAGGCCAAGGCTTGACCCATACGGAGAAGCTGTCCTGCTTGCAAAGTCCTACGAGGAACTCGTTTTCCTTTTTGAGAAATATATTGAAGCCGGAGCCGAAGATATCTGGTCCAAGCTGGGGACGGAAAATGCTCTCCGGACACATGTGCTTTCAACTATATCAAACGGGTTTGCCCGGACAAGAGAAGGGCTCATGGACTTTCTTGAAGCAACCTTTTTCGCGTTCCAGTATTCAAATTTCGGGCTCTCCATGGTTGTGGACGAATGCCTTAACTTTTTGCGGCAGGAAGGGATGCTTGAAAAAGACCCGGACGCCCTTATTCCCACGGTTTTTGGAAAACTTGTCTCGCGGCTCTATATTGACCCTCTCTCTGCAGCCCTTATTGCAAAGGGCTTAAGGGAAGCCGGGACCCTTACCGAGCTTACCCTGTTGCACCTTATTTGCAGCACGCCGGATATGCGCCTCATGTATATGCGGAGCCAGGACTACCAGGAGGTCAACGATTACGTAATGGCTCACGTAGGCGAGTTCTCAAAGGTCCCAAGCCCCTTCAATATTGCCGAATACGAGTGGTTCCTGAGTGAGGTAAAGACATCTCTCCTGCTGATGGACTGGATCTACGAAAAGTCTGAAAATGAGATCTGTTTAAAATTCAACATAGGGGAAGGTGATATCCATGCAACTGCAGATATTGCCGAGTGGATTATGCATGTGACATCCCAGCTTGCAAGGCTTCTTGAGCTAAGAGGGGCAAAAGAAGCCGCAGAACTTGAAAAGCGGATCAAATACGGTGCCGGTCCTGAGCTGATGGACCTGCTTGATATCAGAAGCGTAGGGCGTGTAAGGGCGAGGAAACTTTATGATGCAGGCTTTAAATCCACAGCAGACCTTGCGTGTGCTTCTCCTAAACAGATAGCTGCGCTTGTAGGGCCTAAGATTGCTGAAAGGATCTTCAAGCAGATCGGAAGAAGAGAGGCAGTGCCTGAAGTCTCTGATATTGAGCCTATTGAAAAAGTTTTTCCTGAAGGGCAGAGGACAATCAGTGATTTTTAACTTCTTCCTTTTGATCGTTGATCTTTTGATCTCTCATTTTTATTTTTTAATTCTTTGCGGTTCTGGATTAACTGCTTTGTCTATTCCGGAACTCGAATAGATAATTTCTCGTTTTTTCTTACTGCACTTCGTTGGGTAGGGCCGGCCGGCAGTAAAATCAAAATTAATAGATTCGAAGCAGTTTCGCGGTTAAGATAGAGAAAACACTGGAGAAATGTGCTCTGGCTTGAGGTAACACTCATCTTTAACCCCGAAAAGGGTTTTAAATTCATAGTTAAATACAAAAGCCTCCGCCAGCTTGTCTGGCGGCCCTGCCCAAAAAGCAGAAAAAGAGCACGAAGATTGACGCTAAAATAAATAAAAAGAAGTTAAAAATGAATGGCGTCAACGTCTAAACATTAAACCATTATTGATTCTGCTAAGCTATTTAATCTTTTAAACCTGTCTTATATTGCTGACACCCCAATGCGAAAACCAAGCAAGTGGGTTAACAGGGCAAACTTTTGGAGTTAAATAATTTCTCACCGCAGGAACTGCGGGTAGGGCTTGCGTGACTTGTCCTCGTTAGAGGGAGGGATGAACCAAGAAGCCGGTAAGTCTTTAGCTTAGCGGTAGTTCACTTTAATAGTACTGGTTATTGCGGATTTGGTTCTTGGCTTTTTATGCAATTTACCTTTTCCTTTTAGCTCCATCATATAACCATTCTTTTTTTCCTGGCATGAAAGTGCTTTTAAGTACTTTCATTTTTCTTGAGATCAGCTCTTTTCTGCATAAGCATTATTTTCTTACTTTTCGGTTCATTTCTGCGGAGCAGGGTAAAATATTAAATGAGATCAGGGATTTAATGAGAGCAGATTATATCAGATTATATCAGATTATTATCAGATTCTAAGTTTATACCAGACTTATTCCGAACTTTTCGGGATCAGTTTAATCAGGTTTTACCAGGTAATCTCAGAGATGGTTATAATGTTAGTTAAAAAATTATCGGATGTTTCGGACGCTGAAATGCAGAGGTTAATTTCCCGGGGGTCCGGGCTTGCAGATGTGGGGGAAACTGTTTCCTCCGTACTTTCTGATGTGCGTGTGAAAGGGGATGCAGCTCTCAGAGAGTATACAAAGAAATTTGATAAAGTCGAGCTTGCCACTTTTGAAGTAAGCGAGGAAGAGTTTGAAGAAGCTCTTTCAGTAATCGGTTCGGAACTGCTTGAACACCTTAAAATCGCAGCTGAAAATATCCGGGCTTTCCACAGGGCGCAGATGCCTGAGACTACATGGTTTATGGAACTTCATCCAGGCATCGTCCTTGGGCAGAAGGCAACGCCTCTTGAAAGTGTGGGAGCTTATGCTCCAGGAGGGAGGGCTTCCTATCCGTCGACTGTGCTGATGACGGTAATTCCTGCAAGGGTCGCAGGAGTCGAACAGGTTATCGTGTGCACTCCTCCAAGAGCTGACGGCTCTGTACACCCACTTACTCTTGCTGCTGCGAAGGTTGCAGGGGCGGATAAAGTCTTCAAGCTCGGAGGCGTGCAGGCAATAGGAGCAATGGCTTACGGGACCGAAACTGTCCCGAAGATAGACAAAATCGTTGGTCCTGGAAATGTTTTTGTGACTTCTGCCAAAATGCAGGTAAGGGACATTGCTGAGATCGACTTTCCGGCAGGTCCGAGTGAAGTACTTATCATAGCAGATGATTCTGCAGATGCTGCCATGGCTGCTTCGGATATTATAGCCCAGGCAGAACATGACCCGAATGCAGTCTCTGTGCTTGTAACAACTTCGGAAACTCTTGCAGAGGCTGTGAAGCACGAGGTACTTATTCAGGCTGAAAATACTACAAGAAGTGAAATTGTAAAAATTTCTCTTGAAAATGCAGCAGTTCTGACAGCAGACTCTCTTGATCAGTGCATTGACTTTAGCAATAAATTTGCTCCTGAGCACCTTGAGATTATGGTAGAAGATTCCGATTTCGTGCTTGACAGGATTAAAAATGCCGGATCTATATTTGTAGGGAACTATGCTCCTGTCCCGGTTGGAGATTATGCCTCCGGTACCAACCACGTGCTCCCCACAGCAGGGTATGCGAAGCTTTATTCCGGGCTGAACATCAATCACTTCCTTAAATATTCAAGTATCCAGAAAATCAGCAAGACTGGGCTCGAAAGTCTGAAAGAAACTGTAATCGCATTAGCTGAGGAAGAAGGTCTACAGGCACATGCTGACGCTATCAGGACTCGGTTCGGGTACAGACCCTCTAAATAATATTTCTGCTAGTCGATATGTATATAAAATGTAAATGCATAAACAAAATTTGATTTTTAAGTAAATATAGATTTAATCTTAAATAAAGAGTGGGGGATAAATATGAAAATCAGAGTGGTTAGTTCACGTGAGGAAATTCCTACCCTGAATCCTAATGAGAAGGTTATCCACCTTGCTTTCAGGCCGTCTAACAAGGATGTATTCATGCTTGCTGAAACATGTCCTAAAATAGAAGCAATACAGCTTCCTAAATCTTACAGGAGGACTGTTTCAAAGTCAATAGAGATGTTCCTGGAAATGCAGAAGATAAATCTCCTGGAAGGGGATGTATGGGGCCACAGGAAGGACATAAACGAATACTACAATGTCTCTCAGAATGTCCTGGAGAAAATTCAGGAATTAAAAGCCGATCGGTTCTCAAATGAAATGATCGCTGAAAAGCTGTCAAGAGAGAGTAAGCTGAATTCGGATATGATTCTCTACATCCTTAGCAGAAAAGGCACAGAACTGTCCTGAAGCAAATTTATGCCTTTTCATTGCTTTTCGGGACAAGTCTGGTTTATTCTAATCCATAAGGATAATTTGCTGAAGGGGCAGTCAACTTTTTAAGACCTGGTCTTAAAAAGTTTTCTATCTATTTTGATACTTTATTTTCTGGACAAGATTCCAGGTCTGGAATTTCTGTCTCTGATCAGTTTTCTCTAATTTTTTCCTATGTTTTTTTCAACGGTAACTCCTGTGTGGCCTACTGAAGAAACTGAGATTTATCTTAAAACTTATTTTTTATATTTATATTATTAATCTAAAAATTAATATCAAGTTCAAATCTCCAAATTATGTTTATTTACTTAACAATTTATAACTTTACTTCTACATATCTCTTTTTTCAAATATTCTTCTACTACTGGTTGAATTAAATTTTCATGAAAACACAGAAAAATATTTAAATATTGTAGTATAATTAACTTTATTCAATACTTATTAGGGTATGGGGGAATTGTATGAAAATACGAGTTGTAAGTTCAAGAGATGAAATTCTCTCCTTAAACCCGAACGAAAAGGTAATTCATCTTGCGTTCAGGCCTTCGAATAAAGATATTCTTCTGCTTGTTGAAACATGTCCCAAGCTCGAAATAGTCCAGCTTCCAAATTCCTATCAACGGACCATTTCGAAGTCTATGCAGATGTTTTTAGAAATGCAGAAAATTCAGCTGATTGAAGGAGATGTTTGGGGTCACAGAAAAGACATAAATGAATATTACACCGTTCCTCCTTCAGTAATGAATAAAATAAGAAATATGAAAGTAGAAGGAATCCAAAACGACAAAATTGCAGAGAAAATGAGCAAAGAAAGCAAACTCAACCATAAGATGATCCTTTATATCCTTAACAAAAAACCTCTTGAGTTATAATATCTCTAAACTTTTTTAAATATGAAGATGCCTGAAGGCATCCCTATTCTATACTCTTTAGGAGAGCAAAGGATAATCCCCGCGATTTTCTCGCGGGACGAATCCATCATCTCTTCAAAGTTACGTTATCAATTTTGCTGGTAGAAGCTTAAAAGGCTCAATAGGTCAGATATACTTTGATCTGAACTTAAAGTATAAAGTTCTGTAGAAACTTTCTACAGATTAAACTTTGAATGGTGTAAGCGAAATAATTTTTATTCAGATCGGTCGAGTTCTCCACTGAAATATCTGTCATAGGAGGCCATGTCAAAGTGCCCGTGTCCGCTAAGGTTGAAGAGAATAACTTTTTCTTCCCCTGTCTTTTTGGTCGCAAGGGCTTCATCAATCGCACAGCGGATAGCATGGGAAGATTCAGGTGCAGGCACTATTCCTTCAGTCCTGGCAAACTGGACAGCCGCATCAAAAACCTCTTTTTGACCATATGAAACAGCTTCCATAAGCCCTTCGGAGCAGAGTTTGCTTATGATTGGAGAGTCACCGTGATAGCGGAGCCCTCCTGCATGGATGGCAGGGGGGACATGCTTGTGTCCGAGGGTGTACATCTTAAGAAGAGGTGTCATCTCGGCAGTGTCCCCGAAGTCGTACCTGTATTCTCCTTTTGTCAGGGAAGGGCAGGCTGAGGGTTCGACTGCGACCACTCTTGCACTGTGCTTTCCTTCGAGCCTATCTTTTATGAATTCAAGCCCGATTCCTCCGAGGTTGCTTCCTCCGCCACAGCACCCGATAACCACATCAGGGTACTCCTCGACCTGTTCGAGCTGTTTCTTACATTCAGCCCCTATCACTGTCTGGTGGAGCACAACGTGGTTAAGGACGCTCCCAAGGGAATACTTTGTGTTTTCGTGGGCTATTGCATCCTCTACAGCCTCACTGATCGCAATTCCCAGGCTCCCGGGGGTGTCAGGCTGCTCCTGCAGGATCTTTCTTCCGAACTCCGTATCCGGGCTTGGGGATGGCACGACATTTCCTCCCCAGAGGGTCATAAGGGATTTTCTGTAAGGTTTCTGGTAATAACTGGAACGGACCATATAGACCTTGCATTCAAGGTCAAAGTAGTTGCAGGCAAGAGAAAGTGCACTTCCCCACTGCCCTGCCCCTGTTTCGGTTGTGAGCCTTTCTGTGCCTTCTTTCATGTTGTAGTAGGCCTGGGCAATGGAGGTATTTGTTTTGTGGCTGCCTGCAGGGCTAACTCCTTCGTACTTATAATATATTTTTGCAGGGGTCTTGAGGACCTTTTCCAGCTGGTGAGCTCTGAAGAGAGGGCTTGGTCTCCATAGCCTGTAAACGTCTAGCACTTCCTCGGGGATATCAATATACCTGTCACTGCTCATTTCCTGCCTGATCAGTGCTTTTGGGAAAATAGGCTCGAGAGCATCCGGGCTTATAGGCTGACAGGTCCTGGGGTCCAGAGGTGGGTCTATTGGAGACGGAAGGTCGGAAAGTACATTGTACCATTTCTTCGGCATCTCATTTTCGTCAAGGATAATCTTTGTCTGCTCCATGAAAATCTCCAACACATCGTTTCTGTACAAAAATGTACTTTGGTGTATATAACAGTTACCTATATCTCAAATCTGGACTATATGCACTATGATTATACTTTATATGTCAAAACAATTGCTGAAACTGGGAAGTATGGGAATTAAAAGAAAGCAAGGATAAGAAAACGGAAAATTGAAATCAATATCCTGTTCCAATTTGGAGAGGATACCTGTTATTTCACCTTTCGGGCAAGTTCCACTGCAACTCTTGCGATTTCTGAAGCCTCTTTACCGAGAAGTCTGACCATGGGTTCTTTTCCTGCTCCTCCTTTATCATAAATTACTTCAGGCACTCCTCCGTACTCTTTGATCGCCTCCGAAGTCCCCCAGTCCATGGTGCTGACATTTTCAGGCTCTTTTTCCCTATCAAAAAAGGAGATGCCAAGCCCCATTTCTTTGCAGGCTTCAAGGATTTCTTCCGAGTATTTTACATTAATAGCAGCTTTAATGTCAGGCTTCTCACGGAGAGCTGCAAAAACAACCCTTGCTACGTGTCTGCTGGCTCCAAAATTAACACAGCCTACAGGATTGGCTTTTCCTCTGTACCTGACTATTCTGCCTTCCACAGCCGCTATGTCTTCATAAGTTCTGGCTCCCGGGATCGCCATTCCTATGTTACAGCCAACCTCGGGAATGAGTCTTGCAAATTCAGGGCTGTCTTCAAGTATTGAAACTGCTTCTTTTACGTCCTTCAAAGCCAGGTATCGCTCTTTTTCTTCAAGGGTCTTTCCCAGAGGATTTACAGGGCCGACCCCCTTTCCTACAGGCACGCTCCTAACAATTGCCTGCTCCACAAATGCCTTTGCCTTCCTTGCAGCGGTTTCCAGGCTGTCACCCCAGGCAAGGCAGGCAGCAATTGATGCAGAATAAGTACAGCCTGAACCATGCGTCCCTCCTTTAACAAAAGTGCCTGGGACGCGGGTAAAGGTACCGGAACCTGACTCGTAGAGGAGGTCAGTTGCATCAATATGCCCTCCTGTAACAATTACGGCTTCGACTCCAAGGTCTGCAATTTTCCTTGCCGCAAGTTTTGCATCTTCATGAGTTTTGACCGGGATCCCTGCAAGTGCACCTGCTTCTGAGGCATTTGGAGTTGTAACCTTACAGAGAGGCAATAGTTCTTCGATAAGGGCTGAAAGGGCTTCTTTTCGAAGGAGGTCGCCCCCGGCTTCAGCAGCCATTACAGGGTCAAGCACAGGGGAAAGCCTGTATTTTTTTACCTGCTTTGCCACCTCTTTTACTATCTCTGAAGAGGCAAGCATTCCGGTCTTTGCCCACTTTATATCCATATCCGTACAGACAGCTTCGATCTGGCTTGCAACAGCTTCAGGGGCAAGGTCAAATGCCTTAAGAACCCCTTTAGTATTCTGGGCAGTTACGGAAGTAATGGCGCAGGTTCCGTGGACTCCAAATGCTGCAAAAGTCTTAAGATCCGCAGCAATTCCGGCTCCTCCTCCTGAATCCGAACCTGCAATAGTCATTACAATAGGGGTTTTAAGCATTGTGGGCTTTCCTGTCATTATATTCCTCTCTTTGATTCCATCTCTTTATGACTTGATATACTGGGATATCCTGATTTTTTCAAGGGCTATATTCTAAATCTTTTATTAAGTGTTTCTGGATGCCAGGATGACAAAATATTTCAATAGTATTTACTTTTTCCAAAAGGCATTTTTTTATATTTTGCATTCATTTATATATTGAATACTTAAATGGAGACATTTCTTCGATACATTTATATATTGTATTTACGACTTTGATGCAAATAATCAAATACTTAAGCGCGGCGATCAGTTTAAGTCTGGATTAACTATTTATATTGATATAGATAATGATTTGGTTTATAATGTTTTAAGGGGATTGTAAGGATGGCAAACCGACCTCTGGATATTTTGAACAACGCACTGGACACACCTGTAATCGTTAGATTGAAAGGCGCACGCGAGTTTAGAGGCGAGCTGAAAGGATACGATATTCACATGAACCTCGTGCTTGACAATGCTGAAGAATTAAGAGAAGGAGAAGTCGTAAGTAAATTCAGCAGTGTCGTAATTCGCGGTGACAACGTTGTATACGTATCTCCGTAATCTATATCAAGCACTTCGTCTATTATCGTTAGCCTCGGTGAGCAGAGAACCTGTATGGCTGAGACGAATTCAGAAAAACGAAATCGCTTCGAATTATCAATATTACATGCTAAATTGATTTCTATCAGGAGAATTAGGAATGAGTAAAGGTACGGCATCAATGGGAAAACGGCAGAGGCGCACCCACGCCAAATGCAGGCGTTGCGGCAGTGTTTCATTCAACGTGCATACAAAACAGTGTACTTCATGCGGCTTTGGAAAAACATCCCGCATAAGAACTTACAAATGGCAGGCAAAGTGCAAGTATTAAACCTGCCTGCTAAATTTTCTCTATTTTTTACCTGTATCGGAGGTCAAGATTGAAAGAAGAATGCGGGGTTGCAGGCATAATCCTCCCTGAAGACAGACCCAAGTCAAATGCTGTCGCATTCAAGCTTTATTATGCCCTTTATGCCCTCCAGCACAGAGGACAGGAATCAACAGGTATAATGGTGCACAATGGCGCACGTCCTCTCTCTATCAAGGGAATGGGGCTTGTACCTGATGTATACAATAAGGATTCTCTTGGGCGTCTGGTTGGTAATGCAGGAGTAGGGCATGTCCGCTATTCTACAACTGGTGGGTCAAAGATTGAAAACTGTCAGCCTTTTGTTCTGAACTTCAAGGGTGGAACAGTTGCTATCGCCCACAATGGGAACCTGGTAAATGCCAGAGAACTTAAAGACGAGCTGGAAAACGAAGGCAGGATTTTCATCAGCGATTCCGATACCGAGGTTATAGGTCATCTGCTTGTAAAACAACTGATAAAACACAATCCTATTGAGTCTATCAGGAATGTAATGCGCAAGCTTGTTGGTTCTTACTCTCTTGTTATCTTTATTAACGGCACTATTTACGCTGTCAGGGATCCCCTTGGTTTCAAACCACTCTGTTTTGGAGAAGTTGACGGCGGATATGGAGTCTTTTCCGAGAGCGTGGCCATCGACACCCTGAACGGAACTCTTATCAGGGATGTCAGACCCGGTGAGGTCATGGCCTTTACAGGCTCAGGTTTTGAAAGCCACCAGATTACAAACGAGCCCCATCCGGCACATTGTGTTTTTGAGTTCATTTACTTTGCAAGGCCTGACTCTGTCATAGACGGCAAGCTGGTCTACAAGGTCAGGGAAAGGATAGGAAGGGAACTTGCCCATGAACACCCGGTAGACGCAGATATCGTTTCTCCTGTCCCGGACTCGGGAATCACGTCTGCAATAGGCTATGCAAGGGAATCCGGTACCATGTACCTGGAAGGGCTTATGAAGAACCGTTATATAGGGCGTACCTTCATTCTCCCTGGACAGGACTTGCGTGAAACTGCAGTCCGACTTAAAATGAACGCCATTCAGGAAAACATAAAAGGCAAACGTGTAGTCCTTGTAGACGACAGCATTGTCCGCGGCACAACCTCAAGGCGTATCATAGATATGGTCAGGAAGGTAGGCGCTTCAGAGGTCCATGCAAGAGTCGGAAGCCCGGCAATTATTGCTCCCTGCTATCTCGGAATCGATATGGCAACCAGGCAAGAACTTATCGCCTCATACAAAACTGTAAAAGAGGTTAAAGAGCTCATAAGCGCTGATTCTCTCGGGTATCTCAGCATCGATGGTCTTATGAGGGCTCTTGGGTGTGATAAGAACGACATGTGTGTCGGTTGCCTTACAGGTGAGTATCCTGTAGAAATCCCGGGCGAGAAATGCAGAAAAAAACAGACCCGTCTTAATGATTTCAGTGAGACTGAAAGATCCTCTCAGGCAGTCTCTTCAGACAGCCTTTAAGGACTTTCTTTTTTACTTTTCTTATTTTTGTCCTTTTTCTGTCGTGCAATTTTTCCAGCTTAAATTTCCCAGTAAAGAGGAAGTTTAAACTGTTCATACACTTTGGCCAAATCGTTATGGGTTAAAGTCCACACATCATCGTCCAGGCCTTCTGACTCTTCGAATACCCTTTTATCCACTTTAAGGATATAAGCGCCTCGGCTTGCTTTTAGAGCTCCCCATGGAACTGCAAATAATTTACAGCTCATACCAAGAAAACAATCACAAGCAAGTACTACGTATGCTATTTTTCCCCATTCAGAGTCAATCATGACTTCTTCAATCTTTCCGAGTTCTTCGTCTTTAACAGTGAGGACCTTAGATCCTTTTATTTCGGTTGCCGGCACAAAAGTCATGTTCTTCACAACTTTCGTTTCTTCAGCTATTCCCATACACCTCAACTCCTTCTGTATTATCCATTTATTGTCTTTTATAGGCTCTTCTCTGTTTTATGTGCAAAGTCTTATGCTGATAGCCTATTTCAAGAGCAACAGGTTATTTTTTGATAATCTCAAAACTAAAGACTTCTGGCTTCCTGTGTTAATCACAGTATCCTTTACTCTACAGGTTCACAGAAGCATGTCCAGGTTCCGAGGGTGCAGGTTTTATTTCTCTGTTCCCCATCAGCCATCCCCTTAATAGTAACAATTCGTAACTATTCAGCCTATTGATAAAAAAATATTTTTTGAGCAAAATTTTTCCATTC
>ENA-UOOK01001884-UOOK01001884.1-fermentation-metagenome-genome-assembly--contig:-NODE-1884-length-26900-cov-77.737046_pt1 | contig 26900 bp, 21 predicted proteins | sample MGYA00245777_ERZ724023 | MGnify/ENA primary metagenome ERZ724023 (study PRJEB28704, sample SAMN03018312) | fermentation metagenome | biome: anthropogenic terrestrial biome; feature: soil... | reverse complement strand
TGTAGTTTACCGAATGCTTACTTTGGCTTTCGATTTATCCGGGTTCCATTTGAAAAAATCCAACTTTTCTTCATCCCTGTTAATTTTCACATAGGCATTGTATTCCTGGCCTTGCTTGTCCACCATACCGGATATATATACTGTTTTATCGGCATGAAGTGCATTTCGTTGTTTGTCGGTTAATTCAACACCACCGATTGTTTTGGGTAAATTAAAGCCATCTTCCGGTTTTTGTCGGTTTTCTTGGGCTTGACGGGGTTGTTGATCAAATAAAAACTCCAATCTTTTTTTATCGGCGTTAATTTGAATGTTTGCCGAGAACTTATTCCCATTCTTAGAAATCATATTTTCCAGATAAACCTGTTTTCCTTCATTTAATTGTTGTTTTTGATTGGTTTCCAGCGTGATACCTTTGATGGTGTCAGGGATCCTGAGTCTATCTGCCCGCATTGATACCAATTCATTAGTTAACCGGTCTACAGAGATAAAAACAGGAGTAATTTCCCCTTTTTTGAATTCAGCATCAACAATTCTGCCAAGATTACCTGAAGAAAGAAGATTCTGTTTATCTTCATCGGTAAATTTCACACCGAAATAAGGCCTGTCTAATTCAGGTTCTTTTCGGATGGCATTAATAACCACAGTAAGGTTTCCATCAGGCATTTCACGGAACGACAACCGGGCATCCGTACGCAGTATTACATCATCAAACTTAGCAGCTATTGGTAACAATACTGGTGATTTTTGCCGGTTAAGCATAGCTTCCAAACTCTTTGTACGTTCAAGGATTTCACGGTTTACACCGAGTCGGTCCAATTGATTCCAATTAATGCGACTCTCATTGATAGAAGAATCTTGCTTGGCATATTGCTGTGGATCTACAGCTTCGTCCAGTTTTTTTAAGTCGAAATCGGGATTTTTCATCTTTTCCTGAAATTTGGAAATACCCTCGTCGAGCCTATCTAATGGTATTTTCAAAAAATTGAATTCAGTAAGATTGTTGTACTGACGCATAAAATTGGTCATAAAATTTTCCAACATATTCCCGTTTGTGTCAATAATCAAAAATTGTGATTGATTTTCTTTTGTAGGCTCAACTGTTTTCATCTTACCGTTTTCTTCCATCCCTGAAACTACTCTTAGCTTATCACTTTCAGGTTCTTTTACCAGAAGAATTACTTTGTCTTTGTCTTTTAATTTTTCTTCCATAATTGATTAATTTTTAGCGCATCACCATTAATGCTTTTCAAAGGTAGGTGTGCGAAATTGCTATCTAAAAGTTTCCAAGACTATATGGTAGCGGTTGTCATACATTCGACACAAGTTGTCCGATCTATACAGAGTTTATCAATCAGTTCGTTACCCATTTTCTTCTCCATACCTCAAATAACCAATTCTTGGACGGGGTTTTTCTTCCAATTGTTTATCACTTAATAGTTCTGTCAAAGCCTGATAAATTTCTGAAAACTGAGCGTCAGTACTAATTTCAAGCTCTTCGATACGTTTTCGGAGTTCATCATAACCAATAATCATCTGCCGCATCAAAACAAAAGCACGCATAATGGCAATATTTACTTGAATAGCCATTTTACTGCGAAGTACCGACGATAACATGGCAACTCCTTGTTCAAGAAACGCAAAAGGTAAAGCAGGACTGTATTTCACTGTTTCGGGTAGGTTATCACAATTTGTGATAACCTCGTTCCATTCATTTTTGGTGAGTTCGAACATGAAATCGGATGGAAACCTATCGATATTGCGTTTGACTGCTTGCTTTAAAGCTCTTGTTTCAACTTGATAAAGTTCTGCTAAATGGAAATCCAGCATCACCCTACAACCGCGTATCTCAAAAATCTTTTTTTGAATAAGTTGAAGTTCCATAATTTTCATTTATTGGTTGATAGCTATTTTATGTATAGTATTTATAGGCTTTAATATCATATCTTTATCCGTTTCAAAAGTGTTTTTCCACATGATCGATTTTTCTTCTTCGGAAAGTGTAAACCACATCTGATTTATTCTTTTCTCCCTTTCTTCGTCGTGAGAAAGTGTTCCGGGAAGTCCGAATAAAATCATTTTTTCACTTAAAGACAAACACTCAAACAATAAATCTATCTTTGTAGATGTACCTGACCGTTGTGTTTCAATTTTCTTTGCAAAAGCGGCCATATCATTACTGACTTTTGCATCGGTTATTTTGGCGTAAATTTGAGTTGTTTTAATATTGGAATGTCCCAGCATTTTACTCACACTTTCAATGGAAACCCCTTTACTTAAAGTTAAGGTCGCAAAAGTATGACGCGCAAGATGAAAGGTTAATTCTTTATTAATTCCGCACAACGTGCCGATTTCTTTCAAGTATGAATTCATTTTCTGGTTGCTCAAAACAGGTAATGCTTTGTCATCAGGCAGTGTCCCGGCATATTTGTCCAGTATTTCCTTCGCTATATCCAATAACGGTATATTAAAACTTATCCCCGTTTTCTCGCGTTTACCCATGATCCACAGTTTTCCATCAAAGGATTTACGGATATTAGATTGACGCAATTTACTAACATCAATATAAGCCAACCCCGTGTAACAGCAAAAAACAAAAATATCCCTTACTTGTTCCAGGCGCTTTAAGGAGAAATTTTTATTCATTAAAATTTCAATTTGTTCGTGAGTCAAATAACCACGATCAACTTTTTGAAATTTGATTTTAAAATTAGCAAAAGGATCTTTCTGAATCCAACCGTTATTCTTGGCTAAAATAATTATGGTGCGGAAGCGTTGTAGAAACTTTGCTGTGGTATTAGGCCCACATTTACAACTTGTAACCAGATATACTTCAAAATTTCGCAGAAAATCATGATTTACATCTTTCAGAGAGATATCCGATAAATGATAATATTTCTGGATGAAATCGGAAACTCTTTTGTAAGCGATTTCATATTTTTGCAGAGTTGCCTTAGTCCTGTTAATGCCTACTTGTTTTTCGATATCCTCGTTGTGGCGCTTGAATAATTCAAGCACAGTCTGGTTTTTTACCTCCAAACCAAGAAAACGATTTTTGACCAGTTCAGCGTTAACATTGTTTTCCAGGATTTGTAAATCGTAATATACTTTGTGGATACTTGCATTGATGGCGTCCAATAAAGAGTTTATGGCATCAACTTCTTTCCATTTACCAATTGCTTTGGCAGCTTTTGCATCCCACAGATCAGGATTAATACTTGTTTTGGTATTAAATCGTGCTGCCTGCCCGTCAATTGTGATGCGGCACCAAATAGGAATTGTGCCGTCTGCTTTTTGTTTGTCTCTTTTCAAATAGAAAAGAATTCTGAATGTACTTTGCATAATCTCATTCTTTTAATGTTACAAAATTAAATTTTAACTGTTTAGTAATGAGTTTTATGCATGTGCCAAAAGGTGACAGCAGACTGCCAATATCGGACTAACTGTACCCCCTGATTTCAAAAAAGTGTACCCCCTAGGCAAAAATCGATAAAGGGGTACAGTTTGGGGTACAAAAGATGTCTTTTTTTGGCATTTTCTTGACTTTACTTAAAGCCATAATAAATGAAAAAACCCCTCAAATTCACTGAATTTGAGGGGTTTGTCTTTGTTTTGTCGTTTTTTGTCTTCGGTACCTGGCGGTATGGACGGGACTCGAACCCGCGACCCCCTGCGTGACAGGCAGGTATTCTAACCAGCTGAACTACCACACCATTTACATGAGTGCTGACTTATTGGACCTGGCACAATTTTCCCGACATTTCGGGATTTACCGGCCAACCAAAAAACACTCGGTTTTCTTTCGCTATTTTGGGCTTGGCTACCACTGTAACTACCACTGTTTCCTATAGCGAGTGCAAAGGTAACGATATTTTCAGAATTACAAAACTTTTAATACTAAATTTTCAGTACTTACAACACAATTTACATCGCTATAGAAAAAAGCCCTATTCCTCTGTTTCAGAATAGGGCTTCTTCAGCCATTTATTGAACCAGCGGAAAAACTCACGCTGAAACATTATTCCGTTCTGAGGCTGCGATATCCAGTGATTCTCGTTTGGAAAGATGAGCATGCGGGATGGTATATTCCGGAGCTGTGCGGCGTTAAATGCCATCATACCCTGCGATGCCAGGATACGGTAATCCAGTTCACCATGCGTTATCATAATGGGAGAGTTCCATTTATCAACAAAGCGGTGAGGTGAGTTTTCAAATGTGCGCTGAGCAACGGCGTTAGACCTGTTCCAGTAGGCACCGCCCATATCCCAGTTGGCAAACCACATCTCCTCAGTCTCCAGATATTGTGCCTCCAGGTTGAATATACCTGCATGAGACAGAAATGCTTTGAAGCGACCGTCGTGATTACCTGCAAGCCAGTAAACCGAAAAGCCGCCGTAGCTTGCACCTGTACAGCCCAGCCTGTTCTCATCAACAAAAGGTTCCTTTGCAAGGGTATCAATCGCGGTAAGATAATCTCTCATGTTCTGTCCCCCATAATCGCCGCTGATCTGCTCCAGCCACTCCTGTCCGAAACCGGGAAGGCCACGGCGGTTGGGAGCCACTACAATATAGCCGTTTGCAGCCATCATCTGCAGATTCCAGCGGTAAGACCAGAACTGGCTCACCATGCTTTGCGGACCTCCCTGGCAGTACAACAGCGCGGGATAGTTCCCGGAAGGATCGAAGCCGGGAGGATAGACCACCCATGTGAGCATCTCTTTGCCGTCTGTGGTGGTGATCCAACGCTCTTCAACCTCTCCCATGCGCAGCTGATCTAATATATCCTTGTTTTCCAAGGATATATCAGTAGCCTGCCCCGAGGCAATATCCACACTGTATATTTCCGTAGGCTGCGACATAGACTGGCGCTTGGTGATAAGCTTCCCGTCACCCACTGCAACCGACTGGTAATCATACTTTCCTTTGGTGATAGGTGAGATCTCGAATGAGAAAATGTCGGCAACGTAGATTTGAGTGGTTCCTTTGACCGGAGCAACAATATATATGGTTTTACTGTCGCTGTTCCATTCGAACGCATCGGTATTATAGTCGAAATTTTCCGTTACATATCTCTTTTCCCCGGTCGCCAGTTCCATTACATACAACCTGTTCTTGTCGGATTCATACCCGTCGCGTTCCATACTTTGCCAGGCAATATATTTACCGTCGGGAGAGAAGCGTGGATTCACATCGTAACCCATCATTCCTTCAGTCATATTCTTTGTTTCTCCCGTCTCTACATTGTAGAAAAAGATGTCTGAATTTGTGGAAAGGCTGTACTCTTTCCCTGTTTTTTTACGTGAAGTATAGGCAATGGTTTTACTGTCGGGGCTCCAGTCCAGTTGTTCCATTCCGCCAAAAGGATCCATAGGAGCTTCGTAGGGTTCCCCCTCAAGGAGGTCTTTTATATTTGAAAATTTGTTTTCGGCAAGATCTGCAACAAAAGGGTGAGGCACACTTTCAACCCATTTGTCCCAATGTTTATACATAAGATCGTCTACCACTCTCCCTGATGCTTTTGGGAGGTCGGGATACTTGTCGGCAGCTGTCTCAGTAATTTTCACATCTTTTACAAAGAGCACCTTCTTTCCATCGGGTGAGAATGCAAAGCCATTTATTCCTCCGTCAACGTCAGATATCTGTTTCACTCCACCGCCATCGGGATTGATTATCCATATCTGTGACGAACCCGTTTCATCACTTAGAAAGGCTATCTTTTTGCCGTTGTCGATCCACTGTGGATTGCTCTCCTGATCGCTGGTGAAAGTGAGTTGTTTTTTTTCAGAGCCATCAGATTTCATAATTACTAGCTCCGAGTTGGTTTTATTTTGAGGTATACTAACGTAAGAAACCTGATAGATGATATGCGACTTGTCGGGAGAAACTTCAACACTCCCTACCCTTACAAAACTGTAAAGGACTTCAGGGGTCATAATACCGTCCTTAATTTCAGGTACGGTCCTACCAATTATTTCCGTTATCTCTTTACTGTTTTTTTTACTTTTTTCCTGCGAAGCCTCATTGCATGACAACAGACTTCCTGTGATAACAATAGCCATAAGTATTAATTTGCCCTTCATACGATATGAAATTATATGTGTATGATTGAATTATCTGTTTTCAGGTTCTACAATACGCCCATCTATCATATGGATGGTTCTGTCGGTGATAGAGGCGAGCTGTTCGTCGTGCGTGACGATTACAAAAGTCTGGTCGAGCTTGTCGCGCAGTTCGAAGAACAGATTATGCAGCTCCTCTTTATTGTCCGAGTCAAGACTCCCCGAAGGCTCATCGGCAAAGACTACCAGGGGACTGTTTATCAGAGCCCTTGCCACAGCTACACGCTGTTTTTCTCCTCCCGAGAGCTCAGCCGGCTTATGCTCGGTACGTGCCGATAATCCCATCATATTTAGCAGCTCCTTTGCCCTTCCTTCGGCATCAGAATGCCTTGCATTACCAATAAGGGCCGGTATCATTACATTTTCGAGTGCCGTAAATTCAGGAAGAAGCTGGTGGAACTGGAAAACAAATCCGATATTTCTGTTCCGGAAATCCGACAGTCTCTTTTCGCTCAAAGTGCTCAGTTCGCTATTATTGATATAGATTCTCCCGGAATCGGCTTTTTCCAGCGTACCCATAATCATCAGAAGAGTTGTTTTACCTGCGCCACTAGGCCCCACAATAGATACGATTTCACCTTTTTGAACCTCTAAGTCTATACCCTTCAGTACCTGAAGCGGCCCAAAACTTTTAACTATTTTCTCTACTTTAATCATCTGATATCTATTTCATGCACACTACCAAAATGCGAAGGTAAGAAAAATTTTCGCACCGCAACATTTTACGCATTATTAACCGGCTTAAGGTTGCAAGTTCAGTTTGGTGCTACTTATATTTGTAATTGGACAAGTCCAGATAAATTGATTAGCTTTGTGTCAGTAAAATTATGGAGCCGGCAAACAAAACCATCACTGTGTTAGGAGGGTTACTCCGCTTGCCCCTGTGGGTTTACGGAGAGTAAAGGAGAAAGTAGTAATCAGAAAAATCGTGGTTTATGCAAGATTTAAGTAAAATGCGACAGGAATATGATGCAGAAAGCCTGAACGAGGCCGATATGGCGTCAGACCCTATTAAGGAGTTTATGGAGTGGATGGATGAAGCAATTGCGGCAAAACTGTCTGAACCTAATGCAATGGTTATTGCCACTTCTACTTCCGATGGGAAACCCTCTGCTCGTGTAGTCCTATTGAAAGAAGTGAATGATTGCGGTTTCGTTTTTTTCACCAACTACCTTAGTAGGAAAGGGATGGAATTGCTTAGCAACCCGTTTGCAGCAGTTGTGTTCGACTGGCATGATATGGGGCGGCAGGTGCGAATAGAGGGCCGTGTTGAGAAGCTGTCAGCTGAAGAATCAGATAACTATTTCAATACACGTCCCGAAAACGCAAAAACCGGTGCATGGTCATCTCCCCAAAGCAAAATAATAAAAAGCCGTGATGAGCTTGATGAACTGCAAAAAGAAACTGAACGAATGTTTGCCGGTAAAACAATTTACAGGCCTTCTCATTGGGGCGGTTTTCTGATCAGGCCCGAAGTGATTGAGTTCTGGAAAGGGAGGCAAAGCCGTATGCACGACCGTATTGCATATTACAAAACCGAAGATGGCTGGAGCATTAATCGGTTAGCACCGTGAGAGTTCTTTTTCAAACACTACAACCGTCAGCAGCCATTTGTTAAGGCTTGTTTTCACTTTAAACTATGAGTCCCCTCAGATAAGTCTTTTTTGCTGAAAATCCGATAAATAACACCATTGATTTCCAGCGAGTTGCGACCTCCTGAAATCGGTTTTTGGGGTTTTCGGAGCAGACTCAACTATTCATTGTTGAGCTGATTTAAAATGTCCCGTAATAGAACCGCCATACATTTGTCTGCTCCTAAAAACAGAATATCAAAATAATGCGAGTTCAATTAATGCTTCGTTAAATCTTCATTTATATCACTGACAGTCAATAGGTTAAACCGAATCCTCGAAAACGCTATACTCCATTGATATTCAGTGAATTATAAAATTCACTGAAAAAATACCGAAGTATTGATAATGAACAATTTTTTAAACAACTCTCTCCCCAAATATCTCAATTTTCACGTTTTTGAAAAAGAGATTTTAGAATTGGACTCATACATTAAATATCAACATCTATTTTGACCCGATTGCAATAATAGAGACTTTTCAGAGGGTACTAATACGTATAACATGATAATAAACATCAAATAACTTCACTGAAAAATGACTTTTTAAAGGATGCTTATCGCTTCATTTATTTATGTTAATGATTTTATTTTTTGGCACTGTTGCAACAAATTCTTTCAGATAAAAAGGTTCAAAATAGGCCACATCTGCAAAATCTCTTTCCTTGAATGCTTTTTCTGCTAACAACATCATACCTGAAGCTAACGGATGGATATCTCTGATAAATGATGCGTTGCGATGTGTGATAACAGATTCGCATTTTAATGCGCCGTTCCCAAAAAAAACAATCTTTTTCTCTCTAAGAAGATCGGAGTAACTATTGCTATCAACGATATCGGCAGAGGTTTTGCGAATCACATTCAACGTTTTGTCGAAAAAGGTGGTATAGGCCTCCATTCTTCGTGCATCAATCATCGGGCATAGCAAAGCATCATACCCTACCCTGTCTGTGACCATAGAGGCCATGATGAGTGAGGTAGGTATGGCAATGAGCGGGATGCCCAGTCCGTAACTCAACCCTTTTGCTTCCGACACACCTATACGAAGGCCTGTGTAGGAGCCGGGACCGCTGCTTACAGCAATTGCATCAAGCAAGAGATTGTTTTTCCTCGAATACTCCATGATCTCCTGAACAAAAAGGCCCAGTAATGATGCATGAGACTGCCCTTTATAGCTTACTTTACTTAGTAGCATTTTCCCGTCACTGGAAAGTGAACAGGAGCAAACGGGGGTAGATGTTTCAATAGAAAGTATGGTGCACATGAAATATTGATTCTGAAAAAATGAAAGTGTAAAGATGAGTATGTTCCGAAAAAACCGAACATCAAAAATTATTATTTTAATAAATTGAATACCATTATGTACTTAGCTTAGCCTACAAAGATAGAGCCTTTTCGGAAATGACTCAAAGATAAAATTTTTACAACTATAAGCATAAAAAAACTGCATCGCATGAATGCAGTTTTTAACTTAAATAAACCTATAAAGGATTAATACCTGTTTCTTTCGCGGTTTCCGTAACCGCCTCCGCGGTTACTTCTTGGGCGATCGCCTTCGGTACGGGGACGTGCTACAGATACAGACAGTGTACGTCCATCGTATTCAGCATCATTAAGTTCTTCAATGGCACGCTGTCCTTCTGCATCGTCGGACATCTCCACAAAACCGTAGCCTTTTGAGCGACGGGTTTCCCGGTCAGTGATAATTTTTGCTGAGGAAACTTCACCATACTCCTCAAAAAGTTCTTTTAAATCGGCATCAGTAATCTGATAACTTAAGCCGGCTACAAAAATGTTCATGTAAAATAATTAAAATAAAAAAATAAATAACTTGTGCAGAAGTCCTTTCATTGAGAGGAGTTAGGAAATAACTTGACAATGGTGTGAAGTAACTAAATAACGGCCTGCTAAAAAAAATACTTTTGCATGACAAAGATAGATATAAATTAATTGCAGCAAAATAAAATGAGGTAAAAATCACAAAAAAAAATTGTTTGAGAGTGTTTTACATCTCAATTCCATTTCTAATAAGCAGCGCTTCAACTGATGGTTCTTGCCCTCTAAACCGCTTGTAGAGTGACATTGGGTCTTCAGTGTTTCCTTTTTCAAGAATATTGCCCCTGAATGAGGCTGCAGTCTCCTTATTGAAGATCCCATTCTTTTTGAATACCGAAAAAGCATCGGCGTCCATCACTTCTGCCCATTTATAACTATAGTAGCCTGCTGCATATCCCCCTGAAAAAATATGACCGAAGGATGTGGACATGCATGCAGCGGGCACAACCGGCAACAATTGCACATGAGCCATGGCCTCCTTTTCAAATGCACGGACATCTCCCTCAAAGGGTTTTTCAAGAGAGTGCCATGCCATATCAAGATAACCGAACGATAGCTGGCGTAATGTAGCATAACCAGTGTTGTAGTTTGAGGCATCTACTATTTTTTGCAATAAATCATCCGGCATTTTCTCTCCTGTCAGATAATGAGAAGCAAATTTATCGAGATACTCTTTTTGTACTAGCCAGTTCTCCATGATATGGGAAGGCAGCTCCACAAAATCGCGATAAACACTCGTCCCTGATAAAGTCTCATATGTGCTTCGTGCCAGCATTCCGTGCAAGGCATGGCCAAACTCATGCAAAAACGTATTCACTTCATCGAAGGTAAGCAATGCAGGCTTGGTTTCCGTTGGCCTGGTAAAATTCATTACTATGGATACATGAGGCCTGCTGTCTCTTCCGTCCCTTATATACTGTCCCTTGTATGAGGTCATCCATGCACCGGATTGTTTTCCTTCGCGCGGATGGAAATCGGTGTAGAGGACAGAAAGAAAGTTCCCATCCTCATCAAGCACATCAAAAGCCTCAACCTCTGGATGATAGACTGAAATAGCCGGGTTTTTCACAAACTGCAACCCGTAAAGGTCCGTTGCAAGCCCAAAAACACCTTTTTTCACATTTTCGAGCTCAAAATAGGGGCGCGTCATCTCGTCGTTAAGCTTAAAACGTTTATCTTTAAGCTTGTCTGCATAGAAGCTCCAGTCCCATGGTTGCAGGTCAATAGCCTTCTTCTCCATCTGTACGGCAAAATCCTGTATATCCTTCACCTCTTTACTAGCTATAGTTCCGAAAGCATCAGCCAGCTTATTAAGCAAGGCATATACAGCCTCCCCATTTTTAGCCATCCGGTTCCTAAGGATATACTCCGAGTAGTTTTTATATCCCAGCAAATTGGCAATCTGTAAACGGAGATTCACTATTTTCCTTACATTCTCACGGTTATCAAACTCACCTCCTCCAACACCTTTGGTATTGTAAGCCAAATACAACTTCTCCCGCAAATCTCGACGAGTGGAATATTTCATAAAACCTATGTAACTGGGCGCCGAGAGGTCGATCAGCCACCCCGCCTTCCCTTTCATTTTTGCCTTGGCAAAAGCAGCATCAACCAGACTTTCGGGGAGGCCTTCAATATCTGATTTATCAGTAAGCAGCATCTCATAAGCATTGGTCTCTCGCAGGTTGTTTTGTCCAAATTCAAGCGAAACCTTACTTAACTCCATCGACAGTTCGCGATACTTTTTTTTGTCTTCCGGGGTAAGTGTTGCGCCGCTGTTTTCAAAACTTTCGTAATATTTCTCTACCAGACGAATCTGTTCTGGTGTAAGGAGGGTTGAATGACGTGTATCATATACAGACTTTACACGACTGAAAAGAGCTTCATTCAGGTTGATATTATTGGAATGTTCCGACAGCTTCGGACTTAACCGCTGAGAGATTTCCATCATCTCTTCACTGCTCTCAGCACTCAGCAGATTAAAGAATACGTTGCTCACACGGTTCAGCATCTCGCCCGAATATTCCATCGCTTCAATAGTGTTTTGAAAAGACGGGCCCTCTTTATTAGCTATTATTTCATCAATCTCAGACTGATGATCTTTCATTGCCTTATCGAAAGCAGGTTCAAAATGTTCGGTTCTGATCTTGTCGAACGGAGCTGTTCCATGCGGTGTGGCAAAAGGGGAAAAAAAAGGGTTCTCTTGTGCCGGTGCTGTCATCATAATCATTACACAGATAGTTATTAATAAGGTTTCCTTCATAAGAATTTGTTACATTTGCAATAAATAGTAATAATAGCAAAGATACATTTTTTTTGTTTTCCGCACACAGAAAGCCACTGTTGACAAAACATTTTTTACTAAATTGCGTTTTTAATACATGCAAGATAACAAGTGCGTTCTTACATTTGTTCGGATTCTTATATTTTGACAAAAAAAGGGCTTTAAACAGTACTCGAAAAGGTGTGAGAAAGTAGTATAAACAAATTGCATGGAAAATTCTGAAAGAAACAGTGATGGAAAGATGAATTGACATGCAGACAGGGAGGGAGGGGGATAACGAAGATAGACACAAGGAGAAGAAGGAATTGAATATTTAAGTTCGAGGAAAAGGAAGAAACTAAAAATGACATTAAATATTAAAGCAGATAAAACATGGCAACAACTGAAAGTAAAACCAAGGAAAAAGCAAAGACAACCCGCACAAAGAGTAAAACCAAAACCACAGCTCCCGGAGCAAAAAAAAACTTTATCCTCGACACGAATGTGATTTTGCACGATTTCAAATGTCTCGACAATTTTGAGGAGAACGACATCTACATTCCGTTTGTGGTCCTAGAAGAGTTGGATAAATTCAAAAAAGGAAACGAACAGATCAATTTCAATGCACGTGCATTTGTGCGCGAATTGGATCTTATAACCGATGACGATTTGTTCACTAACGGTGCCGATCTAGGTGTTGGTAGAGGTAAGTTGTACATAGTGAATGTATCAGGTGAGAACAAAAAGATAACTGATGCATTCCCCGAACGTACTCCCGACAACCGTATTCTTTCCGTGGTAGACGATATTGCCTGCAAGCTCCCGGAAATGAAGACCATCCTTGTCTCCAAAGATATCAATCTGAGAATGAAGGCACGTTCTCTTGGAATTATGGCGGAAGATTATATTAACGACAAGGTTACAAATGTCGATATTTTCGCAAAGGGGGAAACGGTTATCGAGGGTATTAGCCCCGATCTGATCGATAGACTGTATTCTCAACCTACCGGAGTGGATATGGATGAGTTCGATTTTGAGATCCAACTCGATCCCAACCAGTGCTTTGTCCTTAAAAGTGATAGAAATAGCGTCCTGTCAAGATACAATCCGTTCACACAGAAAATAAACAAGATAGAAAAAGAGCCCAATTTCGGTATCCAGCCACGCAATGCAGAACAGGCTTTTGCTTTAGAGATTTTGAACGACCAGGAGATAAAACTGGTAGGCCTTACCGGGAAAGCAGGTACTGGCAAAACGCTTCTTGCACTGGCTTCAGCCCTAAAACAAAACAAGATTTATAATCACATACTGCTGGCACGCCCTATTGTTTCACTGTCTAACAAGGATCTTGGATATTTACCTGGCGACGAAAAACAGAAGATTGCCCCCTATATGCAACCTCTGTTCGATAATCTTAACGTTATAAAATCACAACTGGGACAAAACAGTTCAGAACTCAGACTGATTGACGAACTGCAGAAATCAGGACAGCTAGAGATTGAAGCCCTGGCATTTATCCGCGGACGGAGCCTCACTGGAACATTCTGTATTATTGATGAGGCGCAGAATCTTACTCCGCATGAAGTGAAGACTATTATAACACGAGCAGGTGAAGGAACCAAAATGGTGTTTACAGGAGACCTTCAACAGATCGACTCACCTTATCTGGATATGCAGTCCAACGGATTGGCATATATGATTGATAAGATGCGCGGACAAAATCTGTTCGGACATGTAAACTTGGTAAAAGGTGAACGGAGTGAGCTATCGGAAATGGCCAGCAATCTTTTGTAGAGTTCAAAACTGAAAATGAAAAGTGAAAAAATATCTTCCGTTTTTTACTATTAGTTTTTTGTTTTTAGTTTTTCATTTTTAGATTTCCTATCTTTGCATCCCAAAACATGTAAGAAAGATGCAAAAGCCCTCAATACCCAAAGGTACACGTGATTTTTCGCCAGAAGAGATGGCGAAACGGAACTATATTTTCAATATTATCAGTGAAGTTTATCGCCTCTACGGCTTTCGCCAGATTGAGACGCCCGCGATGGAGAACCTCGACACGCTGATGGGAAAATACGGAGAGGAGGGCGATAAGCTGCTGTTCAAAATTCTCAACTCAGGTGATTTCCTGTCGGCTATGAGCACCGATGATATTACCGAAGGTAATCCGGCGAGGACGGCTAACAAGATCTCTGAAAAAGGGCTTCGCTACGACCTCACCGTTCCTTTCGCGCGGTATGTGGTAATGCACCGTAACGAGATCTCATTCCCTTTTAAAAGGTATCAGATACAGCCTGTATGGCGGGCCGACCGTCCCCAGAAAGGTCGTTACCGAGAGTTTTTCCAGTGCGATGCCGATATTGTTGGTTCCGACTCTCTCCTTAACGAGGTGGAACTGGTGCAAATTATTGATGAGGTCTTTTCACGTCTGAAAGTTCGTGTATGTGTAAAGATCAACAACCGCAAGATCCTTTCCGGTATTGCTGAAATAATTGGCGAAGCTGATAAAATCACAGATATCACTGTGGCTATAGATAAGCTCGATAAAATAGGATTGGACAAGGTTAATGAAGAGCTGGCCTCAAAAGGTATAGCACCCGGGTCAATAGAAAAGCTGCAGCCTATTATAATGTTAAGCGGCGATACCAGTGTAAAGCTTAACACGCTGAGGCTTGAACTCGCATCGTCTGAGATCGGCATGAAAGGGATTGAAGAAATGGAGTTTATCTTCAATAAGATCAGACTCCTGGAATTAAAAAATGAAGTGGAGCTAGACCTTACTCTTGCACGCGGGCTCAACTATTACACGGGCAGCATCATCGAAGTAAAAGCTTTAGATGTGGAAATAGGCAGTATAACGGGTGGAGGGCGTTACGACAACCTCACCGGTATTTTTGGCCTTCCAGGCGTGTCGGGTGTAGGCATCTCATTCGGTGCCGACCGTATTTTCGACGTGCTCACTCAGCTTAACCTCTTTCCCGATAATTCAACGCATATCACTGATGTCCTGTTCGTTAATTTCGGAGAAAAGGAGCATGATTTTATACTGCCCTTTATAATGGACTTGCGACGTGCCGGTATAAGTTGTGAGCTCTATCCCGAAGCAACAAAAATAAAAAAACAGATGTCCTATGCCCATAACAACCGAATTCCGTTTGTTGCAATCGTGGGTGAAAACGAAATGAAAGAAGGTAAAATCACGCTAAAAAATATGGAATCGGGAAAGCAGGAACTAGTAACTCCCGAAGAATTTATTAAACTGATAAAATAAATGTTTATTGTTCAATGCTTAAGGTATAGTACCCGGCTCCAAAAACAGAGGGTACTGTATGATATGCTTGCGAACTTATATTTAAATGCTTTCGATAGAAAACCTTACCGTTGAATTTGGCGGCTTCACTTTGCTAGATCAGATATCGTTCGTACTCAATAAGAACGAACGCGTGGCTCTTGTGGGTAAAAACGGTGCAGGCAAATCTACGCTGCTGAAAATTATTGCCGGCATCCAAAACCCTTCACACGGTATCATTTCATATCCAAAAGAGGCCACTATCGGCTACCTGCCACAGCAGATGACTCTCAACGACACACGAACTGTAAGAGATGAAACTTCATTGGCGTTCGCTCACCTTAAAAAGATGGAGAAGGAATTGAAGCACCTGCATGCCGAACTTGCCGAACGTACCGATTATGAATCGGAAACATATCATACAATAATCGAGCGCGCAACGGACCTGCAGGAGCTGCTGCAAATGTCGGGCATACATAATTTCGAGGCAGAGGTGGAGAAGACATTGATGGGACTGGGATTCAAGCGAGATGATTTAGACCGCCTTACCCGGGAATTCAGCGGTGGCTGGCGTATGCGCATCGAACTGGCAAAGATTCTTCTGCAGGCACCTGATGTTTTATTGCTTGACGAGCCTACCAATCACCTCGACATAGAATCTATCCAGTGGTTGGAGAACTTTCTTGCCACACATGCCAATGCCGTCATACTTGTCTCTCACGACCGCGCTTTTCTGGATACAGTAACTAACCGTACCATTGAAATTGTGTTGGGCGAAATTCACGACTACAAGGTTAGCTATAGCAAGTATGTTGATTTGAGGCGTGAACGGCGTGAGCAGCAGCTGCGAGCATACGAAAACCAGCAGAAACAGATTAAAGACACAGAAGAGTTCATTGAACGATTTAGATACAAGGCAACCAAATCGAATCAGGTTCAATCGCGTATTAAGCAGTTAGAGAAGATTGAACGTATAGAAATAGATGAAGTGGATAACTCTCGCCTCAACCTGAAATTTCCCCCTGCACCACGGTCGGGATCCTATCCCATCATTATGGAAGATGTATCTAAGAGCTATGGCAATCATATTGTATTCAAGGATGTTACCATAACCATTGAGCGTGGCGAGAAGGTGGCGTTCGTGGGGAAGAACGGCGAAGGGAAATCAACACTGGTAAAGTGTATAATGAACGAAATCGATCACGGGGGAAGGCTTGTACTGGGACATAATGTGAAGATTGGATATTTTGCCCAGAACCAGGCACAGCTACTCGATGAAAACCTGACGGTCTTCGAAACTATCGACTATGTTGCCGTAGGAGATATCCGTACCAGGATACGCGATATTCTGGGTGCTTTTATGTTTGGAGGTGAGACTTCGGAAAAAAAAGTACAGGTATTGTCGGGTGGTGAACGCAGCCGCCTGGCAATGATTCGCCTGTTGCTGGAGCCCGTGAATCTGCTTATACTGGATGAGCCTACCAACCACCTGGATATGGCATCGAAAGATGTGTTGAAAAAATCCATCGGGGAGTTCGACGGAACGGCGATAATTGTTTCGCACGACCGAGATTTTCTGGATGGGCTGGTCACAAAAGTGTATGAGTTTGGCAATGGTAGGGTATTGGAACACCTTGGCGGAATCTACGATTTCCTGTCGAAAAAAAGACTTGAGAGCCTGAAACAGCTGGAAGTAAACCATGCCAACACTCCTAAACCGGAGGAGAAGCAGGCACAGCCATCGGAGAGCAAGCTATCCTATCAGGAACAGAAGGAGCAGAACCGCAAGCAGCGAAAACTGGAGAGGCAGATTGAAGAAGCAGAAAGCAGGATAGAGCTTCTTGAGAAAAAAATTTATACGATGGAAACAGAGTTGGCAACACCGGAAGGTGCATCGAACGTAGAAATGCTACAGGCTTATCTCGACACTAAAACCAACCTTGACCGTATAATGAATAATTGGGAGCGCCTGACACTGGAACTTGAAAGTTTTTAGTTCCAGAAAATCATAAAATGTAAAATTGCAACAACTATCAAATGTTTTGACCGTTTCAAGATATGGGAAAACAGATAAGTAAATTCATTTTTAACAAAATACTCGGATGGCAAATATCCGGTAAATATCCGGTTATCTCCAGATGTGTGATTGCAGTGGCACCCCACACGAGCAACTGGGATTTTGTTGTTGCCAAACTTGGTTACTCTTCCATTGGGCGAACAGCTAATTTTCTGATGAAGAGGGAATGGTTTGTATTTCCTTTCAATCTGCTGTTTAAAAATATCGGTGGAATACCGGTTGACAGAGGCAAAAGTTCTTCACTTACAAATACTTTGGCTGAGGAATTTGAAAAAAGGGAACATATGCAGCTTGCCATCACCCCCGAAGGAACCCGCAAACCGGTAAAAGAGTGGAAAAAGGGGTTCTATTTTATAGCTCTTAAGGCTGGTGTTCCCATCGTGCTTATAGGGTTGGATTATGGAAAGAAAGAGGCTTTGTTCCTCGGACTTTTTCATCCAACAGGTGATTATGAGAGTGATATCGTGAAAATTAAATCATATTTTAAAAATATTCAACCCAAGAAACCTGAAAACTTCATTATTCCTATATAATAACCCGGGAAATTGTGCCTGCTTTAATATTGCCGATACCCAAGTTAAACAATACACTCAATCTTTGAAGTCGAAAGATAACTGGATACCATCCAACTGTAGAAATTCCTGACCGGCATGAGCGTTTTTCAAGGTAAGCCCCATAAGACGTATTTTCCTCTCCTGAATATCTTCGACCTGTAGTAGCAGCTCTTTTCCCAACTCAAAAATCTCTTCATAAGTTTTAATAAAATAGTTCACGGTTTTGCTTCTTGTTATCACGGTAAAATCGGCATATTTAATTTTCAGCGTAAGTGTTTTAGCGAGAAATTTTCGTTTCTTGGCTCTCCTGCATACTTCAAGAGCAATCTGATCAAGTGCTCCCAGAATATCTACAATCTCATCCAGGTCTTCCAAAAATGTCTCTTCAGCACCAAGCGATTTACGAACCCTCTCCGACTCCACCTCCCTATCGTCAATCCCTCTGGCAAAAAGGAAATAGGTAATTCCCGCCTTTCCGAACTCACGCACCAGATCAATCTCTGCCCACTGTTTCAAATCGAATCCGGTTCTTATACCCAGCTCTTCCATCCTTTTAGCCGTAACCTTTCCTACGCCAAAGAACTTGTTAACAGGTAATTTTTCAACAAAAGTCTCAGCTTCTTCCGGTCCAATTATGAACAACCCGTCCGGCTTTTTGAAGTCAGAAGCTATCTTTGCTAAAAATTTATTATATGACACGCCCGCTGATGCAGTAAGACGTGTCCGGTTAAATATTTTCTGCTTAATCTCTTTGGCAATGAGCGTAGCGGAACCGATACCTTTATGGTTAACCGTCACATCAAGGAAGGCCTCATCGAGAGATAACGGCTCAACCTTATCAGTATATTCAAGAAAGATCTGCATTATCTGGTTTGATACCGACCTGTAAACATCGAACCGAGGCATCACAAAGATAATATGCGGGCATTTCCGTAACGCTGTTAAAGAGGGCATTGCAGAATGAACTCCATACCGGCGTGCTTCGTAGCTTGCTGCAGCAACAACGCCCCTCCTTTCACCATAACCCACAGCAACGGGCCTACCACGATACTCAGGATTGTCGCGCTGTTCAATGGAAGCATAGAATGCATCCATATCAATATGGATAATCTTACGGTTCATGGTAACAAATATAGTGGTAATTTATTAGTAAATAGTTGTTAGCTTTCTGTTTTTTAATATTTACCATTTCTTTTTATTGATAGAGCAAAGTTACTCCGGTGCAAACTGCGAATTTCCATCGGTTTTCGGCGAGCCTGTCTAAAACTATTCAGCGGTAGCACTACCCAACGTTCAGATCTGCACGGTGGATAAAGAGAGCAGGGCAGTTCCTCAGCATTATTTACAATATCACCTATCGCCAGATGCGCGGGAAACTGGCTTAAGCTCTTCTCTACCTAAGCAGTGATGATTTTGCGGAACTGAATGTTTTTTTCTATCTCGGCAGGCAGGATATTGCCAATTTCGTCTCCATTGCAACAGGGTGTGCTATCAAGATCATCAAGGAGTTCGAAAAAGAGAGGATTATTACCCTGAACGGAAAAGATATCTAAATCGCGGATAGAAAAAAACTATATACTTTTACTTCTTCAAAAGCTTTGCTATCATGGGATACAAAGATCAGGTCAGCAGGAACTTGAAAGCCTCATAGACCAGAAATGCCGGCCATACAATTGCTTTCAGAAATCCCAACACACCCATCCAGAATGTTGAAGCGGTAGAGATAAAATAAATTGCCGCGCCAATCAGTCCCATTCCATAAACAGCATCACACGCCGAGCCTCTTTTCTGCATTTTTTCACCCATACTCTTCTGTTTAAAATAATGATAATCAATTCTGGCTATACGAATTAAACACATTAAATACTTTTCACAAAAGTAATAAAAACCCAACAAAAGAATATGAAAGATGGAGAATTTTTCAGGTCAACTTATTTTATTTATTTTTAATTGCCAGGTTCAAGACTCTGACTCTTATCTGCAAAACTGATTCTCACGGCATTCATGCCTTTCTGACCACGTTCCAGTTCGAATGATACCACATCTCTTTCTGAAATGGAGGAAGGTGCGTTACTGATATGAAAAAAATATTTATCCATACTTCCTGCATTCTTAATAAAGCCATATCCTTTATCATGGTTAAAATATTCAACACGACCCTTTAATATAGGATCTTCAATATCTTCTTTCTTCGGAGTAGATATTTCAATGTCTTCCATCTTTACTTTTGGCTTCATTACAGGATTGGGTGGTGTATCTGTAATAACACCGTTCTCATCAACATAAGCTATCATATCCTCAAATGAGCTGGGTGGAGTGTTTTTCCTTTCTTCTCTTTTCTGTTGTTTTTCTTTTCTCTTTTGTCTTTTATTTTTCTCTATTTCTCTTTTACTAAATGAATTTGATTTAGCCATATTTATATTTAAAATATTTTATTTTTTATTAAGAATATCCTCTGAAAAGACTCTTTCATAGCAATGGAGCCAAAACAGATATTGATATTCAAAGCATTTTTAGTATTTTTTGATTTTCTGGGTTTTAAAAGTAGACTCATATATGCGAAAGCAAAATATTTAATGTCTGCAGTTTTTATATGAAATATGCTATCTCACAATCAGTGAGTCAGCGTTAAGTTCATAACCGGTTAATACTGTGGAACAAGAAAGTTGAATTTGTTGTCAATATAAACGATGGGAAAAACCGAAAATCGATGTCAGAGCAAAACATTGCAAAGAATAAATACAATAAAAACTTGTTCGCTCACCCTACAAAGGTACAAAAATAAATTGGCATATCCTATTTAACACAGTGTAGAGTCAACCTGTAGAGTCAACCAGCAATATGATAGTTAATTTTAGGGAGACTCCGGTCTTCTTTGTTATTAAATTATGTTGCCGGTTGACACTCTTTGGGGGTTTCGCACCCACAACCGCTTGGCACCCCCTGCGGTGCTTTTCATAGTTTTGTTTAAAAAACCTATATAAAACTTACCGGGAAAGTTGCACTTCTAAATTTAACTTAGCTTCATCACTGCTTATATATTTACCAGTGTGCTTAATTTAAAAATTTATGGATGTTTTTGTCCTGATTTATACAATAGTACTTTTGTTTCGTCAATTGTTACCAGGCAACCGTAGGTCATTGTCTCCAGATCGAATTTAATTGATGCGTAAAATGAAAGAATATTTTCCTTGTTGTCAATGATTTCAATAACTATGGGAAGCTTCTCCGTGACCTCCCAAAATTTATATGAGTGAATTATTGAACTGGCTCCAAAGCCAAAAATACCCTTTAGTACCGTTGCACCTGAAAGTCCGTACTCTTTAGCTTTAAAGACAATGTGCTCATACAGTAATCTATCTTTATACCTGTCGGTTGAACTGATAAATATGCGCAATATTAAAGCTGTACAATTATTATTCATAATTATATGATTTTAATGGTTAACCTGCCCAAATAAACAGCAACGAGGCCTAAAAAGAAACTTAATCCCGAATAGGTGGCAAAGCGCAAGAACTCTTTACTTTGCAACAATAGAAACGCATCGTTTGAAAACGATGAAAAAGTTGTAAACCCGCCGCATAGGCCAAGAGTGAAAAAAATATGCCATTCAGGGGACATGAAATTCCCCTTTTCCGAAATTCCTGAGAAAATACCAATTAAAAAGCTGCCGATAATGTTGACAGATAAAGTACCCCAAGGAAAAACCGATGCAGAATAAATTTGAAAGTATAATGAGATGAGAAAACGAGAAGCAGAGCCCAGGAACCCGCCAATACCTACTATTAGAATAGACTTTACCATATAAATCTAATTTATAAATTTACTTTATGGTAGAAGTCATCAGCTTTTTACGGCGGTTATGCGGCAGACCTCATTGCCAAATGACAAAAGTAATAATTATTTACAATTAATAACGGTCAGATGTGTTAAAATATGTAAGCTGCCTCGAATGGAAATAGTTGAAAGAGCAATGAGTTGAAGCTTTTTTAAATAAGAGAACTAAAACAGTCATTCTCCACCTACTCCGTTCATTCAGTTCATTTACCAACCACTACCTTTCTCCCCCGACACCCCCACTAATCATGACAAAACCACCACTGTCCCGATAAATTCTTTAAAGTTTTCGTTTTTATGTATAAAAGCTCTCTAACCCATTGTTGTCTGATGATCATGACATTGTACTTAATGGTTTTTTATCCGCTTTTGATGAATCAACAGTTCGGTAAAAAAGGTTTGTTATGTAATATGATTTGCTAATCATCAGTGATATGCGATTTATCAAGGCAGTATAATGCTTATTCTAGATTATCAGGTGTTTAAACGGATGTGTCCCGGAATATTTATTAATATAGAGGTGTTCCGAGCAAAACCTGACCAACGAGAATGGATATTACCGGGCTATACTGGCTAACAGGAGGTTAATTATGCCAGCGAGGTTAATGGTAAGCTGGAAGCTAAAGAGCCACCCAAACTTCAAATTGCACATGATTCAGATCCATCGCAACCCCCGTCTTTCAGCCCCACACTTCAACAAATGATCAACCTCAACCCCTAGCTCTTAACCCTCATCAACGAATTCCAATTGGCGGAAGTTTATTGATATTTATTCTTTAATTTCCTTTATTATCGATTGTTAAAGAATGATTTTGTATTTTTGGTGTGAATTATTCTATTTTAAAGACATGCCCAGATTAGATTGGATTGGAAAAGATAAAGTCGTTAACCATCATCAAGATGTTCCGTTCAGAGTTTTAGAACATAAATATGGATTCACCTTGGAAGATGGGAAACAAACAAATGAAATAAATAGTGGAAATAAGATTATTCATGGTGATAATCTGGAAGCCTTAAAATCACTCATGCCAGAATATGAGGGTAGAATAAAATGCATATACATAGATCCACCTTATAATACCGGAAATGAAAAATGGGTGTATAATGACAATGTAAATCACCCAAAGATAAAAAAATGGCTTGGAGAAGTTGTAGGTAAACAAGGTGAAGATCTTACTCGTCATGACAAGTGGCTCTGTATGATGTACCCTCGTCTTAAGCTTTTACATAAACTTCTTTCAGAAGATGGTGCAATATTTATTTCCATTGATGATAACGAACAGGCTAATCTGAAATTGGTAATGGATGAAATATTTGGTTTGAATAATTTCGTGAATTGTATTTCTGTTAACATGAATAGCCTGTCCGGAGTAAAGATGACGCATGCCATTAATGGTAAAAGGTATCCAGCTCAAAAAGAATATATTTTACTTTACAAAAAGGGAATTTCTTCACCTTTATTTAACATTGAAAGGATTAAAAAAGACAAGTGGGATAAGGAATATAATCTTATTATACCTGAGTTAGAACCTGAAGAGTTTGAAAATTTCCAACATTTAACCGAGGATGAAGTTAATGGTATTTTGTCAGAAAAGACTTTGATGTCATTATCAGATTTTGCAAAACGTAATAAAATTACTCTCACTGATGAGTGGAAATGGGAAAACTCATATAGAATTTTTGGTACCAAATCAAATAGACCTTTAGTAAAGAAAGTTGCAGATGAAACTTTCTCTCAAGTGATTGTAGGTTATAAAAATTTTGATGGTAATATGCGTTTCTTTCGTTCTGATTATAATAAAAAAGTTAGAGATCCTAGAATAGAGTTAGTTCAAGCAGATGCCAATTCTTCTGTTTATTTATCAGATAGTTGGATTGACATTTCGACTGATGGTGGTGTAGCTCAAGAAGGGAGTATAATTTTCCCAAATGGGAAAAAACCCCTCAAATTAGTTGAAAGAGTAATAAATGCAATTTCTGATAAAGAATCAATCATCCTCGATAGTTTTGCAGGTTCAGGTACTACTGCTCATGCGGTACTTAATCTCAATAAAAAAGATAAAGGCAATCGCAAGTTTATCCTTATAGAAATGGAAAATTATGCAGATAGTATTACTGCTGAACGGGTAAAAAGAGTAATTGGAGGATATGGAACCGGAAATTCTGAAATTAATGGTACCGGTGGAAGCTTCGACTATTACGAGCTTGGACATCCAGTTTTCAATGAAGACAATAGTCTGAATGAAGAAATTGGAGATGATAAGATCAGGGAATACATTTATTATTCAGAGACAAAAAAATACCTTCAAAGGGTGCGTTCACAGGAGCATAAATATTTACTAGATACATTTAATGATACCGGATACTATTTTTACTACGAGAAAGATAGCTTAACAACACTTAGTTTAGATACCTTAAACATAGTTACGGAAAAGGCAGAACAATATTTGATTTATGCAGACACTTGCCTCCTGGACAAGGATTATATGGTTGAAAAAAATATTATATTCAAAAAAATACCACGAGATATTAGAAGATTCTGATTATGGAACTAAAATCATATCAACGCGAAGTAATTAACGATTTGACGGATTTTCTGGAAGAATTGGAAGATACAAAACAAATCAATATTGCTTATGCTAATTTTTGGGCTAAAAAGGGAGTTTCTCTAAAGTCACTTAATAATGACTATCTAAGACCTTATGACAATGCAATAAAAGGTGTTCCAAGAGTTACAGTAAAAGTTCCCACTGCCGGTGGAAAAACATTTATTGCTTGTAACGCCTTAAAACCAATATTTGAAAAATTCCCTCCTGATAAAACTAAAGTGGTGGCTTGGTTTGTACCATCTGATACAATTCTGAAGCAAACCTACAAAAACTTGAGTGATCCCGAACATCCTTATAGGCAAAAAATAAATAGCCATTTCGGTAATTCCGTAAGAGTATACGATAAAGAGTCTTTGCTTTTTGGACAAAGTTTCAGCCCTGTTGAGGTAAGTGAACAACTAAGTATTTTCGTTTTAAGTGTACAATCATTTGCGGCTAACAATAAAGATGGACGAAGAGTATATAGGGAGAATGAAAACCTAACCGATTTTCCGAAAACATTTCAATTCCCCGATAAATTTGTAGAGGGAGCTGATGAGACTGCTTTAATCCAGGTAATTGCCCAATTAAACCCGGTTGTGATTATTGATGAAAGTCATAACTTTGAAGCAGACCTTCGAATTGATATGCTTAACGATATTAATCCGAGCTTTGTTCTGGATCTTACTGCAACACCAAGAAGAAAGAGCAATATTATATCTTTTGTGGATGCTATGCAATTGAAAAAAAACTATATGGTAAAGCTTCCGGTAATAGTTTATAATCATCACAATACCAATGAAGTTATAATAAGTGCAATTCACCTGCAGAGAGAGTTAGAGGCTAAAGCTATTAATGAAGAAAAAAAAGGTGGCAAATATATTAGACCAATTGTCCTGTTTCAGGCACAACCAAAGAGTGATAATGAAAATATCACATTCGATAAAATAAAAGCCCAGCTGATCGAGATCGGAATTCCTGAAAATCAAATCAGAATAAAAACTGCTCAAAAAGATGAAATCAAGAATGAGAATCTAATTAGCCGTGATTGTGAAGTCCGATTTATTATTACCGTTAACGCTCTTAAAGAAGGGTGGGATTGTCCTTTCGCATATATTTTGGCTTCTTTGGCTAATAAATCATCTTCTGTTGACGTAGAACAGATTTTGGGGAGAATTCTAAGACTCCCTTATGTTAAAAGACACGATGAAGAATTGTTGAACTTATCTTATGTTTTTACCTCTTCAAACGATTTCCTGGATACACTTCAAGGAATTATAGTTGGATTGAATAAATGTGGTTTTAGTGCAAAAGACTATCGAATTGATGAGCAACAAGTTGAGGGAAATACTCAAAAACAAATTCCCCAGCCTGAAGCTCTATTCAGTGATTCTTTACAGAGGAAAGATACACTACTGGAAGGGGAACCAGAAATTGATGTGCAAAGTGCTAAGCAACTATCCAAATCAGATGAAATGAAAGAGAGGATTAATAATGTTATCGAGACTGCTTACACTGGTAGTAATGTGTATAGTAAAAAGATAGAAGAACTGGAAAATGACGACAATATAATCCCAACTGAACTTATGGACGTAATTAAAGCATATCCTATTAAAGACGCATATAAAAAAGAAGTGGAAGGAATAAAACTACCAGCCTTTTTTATGAAAGTTCTGAATGATTCGCTTTTCGAATCTGAGGGGTCGTATCTAAGATTAAATAGAAACCAACTAATTAAAGGCTTTGATTTAAGTAAAGAAGATAGCAAGATAGACTTTTCTGTTTCTTCATCAGATATGGCTAGTATAGATCTGGAGGAAGGACGAAAAAATGAATATATCCCAAAATATCAAAAAGTAATTGGAGAGAACAGAGAAGCTTTTGTGCAATATATAACAAGGTTATCACCGGAAGCTCAAATCAACCAGTTAGCAACTAAGTTGGCTCGACAATCTATCCGTATTGATGAAGTTCCAGAACCTCAAATTATTAATTATATCAAGAATGCCATAAAGGATTTTAGCAGTGATAAAATTTCCGAAATTGCATATAACGACTACTATTATTCGACTGTTGTTAAAAAGAAAATCGAATCACTTATTGATAATTTCACCGAAAGACAATTCAATTATTTATTAGAAAGTGGGAAAGTAATATGCCAGCCATCATTTGAATTCTCTAAAAAAATTAAACCAACAAACACGATACAGGGAATCACTAAAAATCTGTATATTGAAGAAGGAGAAATGAATAAATTTGAGAGAGATGTAATTTTTAAAGTAGCAAGTCTCAACAACGTTCAATTCTGGCACAGAAATTTAGAAAGAGGTAAGGGATTTCAAATTAATGGGTTTATAAACCATTATCCAGACTTTATAGTAAAAATGATGAACGGAATGATTGTCTTGATTGAAACTAAAGGAGACCACTTGGATGGCTCAGACAGTTTGAAAAAATTACGACTTGGCAAAAAATGGGCAAGCAAAGCTGGTGACAATTATCGCTACTTCATGGTTTTTGATAATGCAAAATTAGACGGAGCATATTCTGTAAATGAATTAATTAATATTCTTAAGGCTATGAGTTGATTTAATAAATAAATTATCTGACATATAGCCATATGTGGTCAACACCTGATGTAGCCTTCCCTATTTTTGTAACCTTCCCTATTTGTAGGACAGTTCCGAGTTAGACAAAATTATTAACTTTG
>ENA-UOOK01001883-UOOK01001883.1-fermentation-metagenome-genome-assembly--contig:-NODE-1883-length-26906-cov-3.337827_pt1 | contig 26906 bp, 28 predicted proteins | sample MGYA00245777_ERZ724023 | MGnify/ENA primary metagenome ERZ724023 (study PRJEB28704, sample SAMN03018312) | fermentation metagenome | biome: anthropogenic terrestrial biome; feature: soil; material... | reverse complement strand
AAAACACGGAAATATTCCGGTGTAAGAGGAGGGAAACGCTATGGATAACATCGGTATCGGAATAGAGCTTCTTTTCCTTGGCATGGGCGTAGTCTTTATTGCGCTGATTGTTATGATTGGTGTGATGAAAGCATTGGGATATTTCTCAGGTACTAATCCGAGAAAAGCTGATCCCAAAAAAGGCGATAGCTGTCTGCATGAGGGCGCAGCGCTGGCAACATCTGCGTCGTCTGCGGCATCTGCAGCATCTGCGGTGCCTGCAGCGTCTGCCGGTATTTCATCCGGCACCGATTTTTCGGGAGTATCGGCCGAAACAGTAGCTGCTATTAGTGGAGCGATTGCGTACATGATGGGCTCTGGCCGGAGCGGCTACGCAATACGATCCATCAAACCATGCACCGGAAGAGAAACATTCTCGCCCTGGGCTATTGCCGGGCGCATTGATCAAGTAAATGCAGGAAATTCCCTGATTAAGAGGAGGACTTCATGATGAAGCGTTTTAAGGTTGTTGTTAATGGAACACCTTATGAAGTAGATGTTGAGGAAGTATCATCCGGAGCTGCTGCTACTTCTAGTGCACCGCAAACTGTGTCAGCCCCGGCTGTGGCGGTTGCTGCTGCGCCTGTCCAGGCAACTGCCACCAGCGCTGCCCCAGCCCCTGCTGCCTCTGCTACCGCTCCCGCGAAGGAGAGCCCGGCACCTGTCAAAGCCGCGGATCCTTCTCAGGCTGGTCCTAGTGCGATCGTCGCGCCAATGCCGGGCGTAATTGTCACCATTAAAGTAAAGCCCGGCCAGGAAGTAAAGCGGCGTGATGTTCTGCTGACCCTGGAAGCCATGAAAATGGAGAATGAAATACTGGCTCCCAGAGACGGACGCGTCAAGGCAATCTTTGTTCAGGCGGGCCAGACTGTTAATCCACAAGAACCGCTGGTTGACCTGGAATAAATGAACCTTTTGGATCGGGCATTTTCATGCTGTAATCTGTTCATCAATAAACGAAGTGGAGAAATAAGTAGATGTGGCAAGCAGTTCAAGAATTTCTTCTAAGTACCGGATTTGCTTCTTTGACTTGGGGACATGTGTTTATGATCGGTGTTGCACTGCTTTTGATGTACCTTGCCATTGTCAGGAAGTTTGAGCCGTTGTTACTCGTTCCGATTGGTTTTGGTATTCTATGGGCGAATCTTCCTCTGGCAGGCCATTCCAATTCCGTAGACGGTCTTTTGCATTGGCTCTATCAGGGAGTTAAGTTAGGAATTTACCCACCATTAATCTTTTTAGGTATCGGGGCTAGCACCGATTTTGGTCCCCTGATTGCAAATCCTAAAACGTTTCTTTTGGGTGCCGCAGCTCAGCTGGGGATATTTGCTACTTTGATCGGCGCTTTGCTGCTAGGTTTCACACCTGCTCAAGCCGGGGCGATTGGCATTATTGGCGGAGCCGATGGGACTCGAACCCACGGTCTCCAGCGTGACAGGCTGGCATGTTAACCGACTACACCACGGCTCCGCGATTGGTGGGCGATGTAGGATTCGAACCTACGACCCCTTGCTTGTAAGGCAAGTGCTCTCACCAGCTGAGCTAATCGCCCTCGTCTTGACGACGCATTTAATAGTATACCTAAAAATATGCCATCTGTAAATAGGGAATTTAAAGATTTTTAATTGAAATTTCTGGGTCAAGTCTTAAAACCTCTGTTACTTGCGCATCTCCAAGCCTGGTTTGACTAAAAGCGCCATGATAATCGGAACCTCCGGTAACGATTAACCGATATTTATCAGCCAACTTTAGATAAATATCGGTTTGCGCTGTAGTATGGGTTGGATAATAAGCCTCGATTCCTTGAAGTCCGTTTTGAACCAATTTTAGGATTGTTTGTTCATCGGCCATCCGTCCCGGATGGGCTAAAACCGGTATCCCCCCTGCTTCAATAATCAGATTAATCGCCTCCAGAGTCCCGATTTCCTGGTGCGGCACATAAGCAAGGCCGTTTTTTCCAAGATAATAACCGAATTCTTCCCGCCCCGCATTTGCCGGAATGACACCGGATGATTGCAAGGCGCGATATATATGGGCTCTGCCGATAAACCGGCTTTTGGTTTCAGCTTTTACGTCTTCCCAGGATAACGGAATTCTGGCTTTATTCAATTTTTTAATTATCAAACGGGCCCGTTTGTTCCTTGACTCTAAGATGGCATCGAGTTTTTGAAGTAGCTTGGGACTGGTATAATCGAAGTTATAACCGAGAATATGGGCTTCGGAATCGCCATAGTCGGTAGTAAATTCAATTCCCGGCAAAAAAAGATAATGATGTTTTTCAGCCTCAGCGACGGCTTCTTCAATGCCGGCGACCGTATCGTGATCAGTAAGGGCGATTCCATCGAGGCCGCTTTTAATAGCCTTCCGAATTAGTTCCTCAGGCTTCAAACTGCCGTCGGAGTAAGTTGAATGGGTGTGTAAATCATAGCCCAATTTTAATTGCTCCTAAATTTGAGTTAAAATTGTTCAAAAGCATGAGGCGCGATAAATTTAATGCACAGAGATTGTTGGGACAACGGCCAACATTCAATACTATTACCTTGTCTCCGCCTCTCATGCTCATAGCCTAATCACCTTTTTTTCACCTTAAACCCATGGGATTCAAGGACTTTGACACCTTGTTCCACTGCTTCATCGCTTTCCAAAGCCAAGCGAAGGGTTCCTCCGGAACCTTCCCTTACCCTTAAAATCTCGATGTCTTTTATATTCAAACCCACGTCCGCCAGGCGCTTTAATACGTCTACAATAGTTCCGGGCCGGTCTTCAATGGTAACGACCATTTCGTGGAGTAGGCTTAAAAAACCCTTGTTTTTTGCCGGGATCTGCAACCGGGTTTCCCGCGCTTGTCTTAAGAACTCTTCTAGTTGGTGTTTTACTCCGGAAATTAAAATCTTTTTTAAAGTGTTTAGTTCATTTTGAAAAGCGTTAATCGCTTTTACCACCTGACCAATATTGCCGAAGATAATTCCATGCCACAGTTCCGGAGAACCCATGGCGATCCGGGTGGTGTCCCGAAAGCCGCCTGCGGCTAAACTAAGTGTGCCCGGATGATCAACTTCGACATCGCCGGCGGTTTTGGCTAAGGTGGCCGCGATTAAATGCGGTAAATGAGAGACCATCCCCACGATTCGATCATGTTCGTCGGCGGAAAGTTTAATTATTTGCGCTCCGGCGCTTTCGGCCAATTTAACGATTAAAGCTTCGGCCTCTAAAGGAGTACGGGAGTCTTTAATAACAATATAAGCTGCGTTTTGAAATAAAAAAGGATCGGCGGCCCGGATCCCATGTTGTTCCGAACCGGTCATCGGATGGCCGCCGACAAAATAGTATAAAGGCGGTAATAAACTGAATACTCCTTCGAGAGTACTCTTTTTAATACTGCCGAGATCGGAAAAGATAGTCCCCGGCCGCGCATAAGGAAGGCAACTTTCAATCACCGCCAAGATCGAGTCAACCGGCGTAGCGATAAAGACTACCGACGATTCAGCGATTACATCCTGGAAATCAACGGGCATTCGATCTATGGCATGCGACCGATACGCTTCCCGGACAACTTCAGGGTCTTGGTCCCAACCCGTTACTGAGTAACCGGCCCTGACTAAAGCTAAACCCAGTGAACCCCCCATTAGGCCCAAACCTAAAATGGCAACCTTTAATTCTTTTTCCATCGTCTTTTAGATTTCACGTCTTAAGGCATTAGCGATCGGCTTGATTTCATTCATTAATGTTTCGAATTCTTTAAAATTCAAAGATTGGGGTCCATCGGATAAGGCCGATTCCGGATCGGGGTGGACTTCGATTAATAAGCCATCGGCGCCTGCGGCTATTGCAGCCCGGGATAAAGGGAGCACCAAATGGCGTTTCCCTGTCCCGTGGCTAGGATCGGCCAGAATCGGAAGATGGCTGAGGCGCTGGATCGATGGAATCGCGCTTAGATCCAAGGTGTTTCGAGTGGAGGTTTCATAAGTCCGAATCCCCCGCTCACAGAGGACTAATTGGTAGTTACCCTCACTCAAAATATACTCCGCAGCCATAAGCCATTCCTCGATGGTTGCCGCCAAACCTCGTTTAAGCATTACCGGTTTCTTGGTTTTGCCGACTTCTTTAAGTAAAGTGAAATTTTGCATATTTCGGGCGCCGATCTGAAGCATATCAGCATAACGCGCTACCAAATCAACATCTCTGGGATTAACCACTTCAGTAACAAAGGGGATTCCCACTGCAGCGCCGACATTTTTCAAAATTTTCAAGCCTTCCTCTTCCAATCCCTGAAAAGCATAAGGAGAGGTGCGCGGCTTAAAAGCTCCGCCACGGAGCATCGAGGCTCCAGCTTTTTTAACCATCCGCGCAGCCTCCAACATTTGTTCCTCATTTTCGACCGCGCAGGGCCCGGCGATAATTACCAACTTAGTTCCGCCGAAAATTACACCATCCACATTCACCTGGGTAGTTTCTTTTTGAAACTCCTTACTGGCTAACTTAAAAGGTTGCAGAATCGGAACGACTTTTTCGACCCCATCCATAGCTTCGATGGATTCCATAATTCCTGCTCGTTTTGGACCGATAGCTCCGATGATGGTCCGTTCGATTCCTTGGGAAAAGTGGATCCCAAACCCCCATAGTTCCATTTTTTTTCGGACATAATCAATCTGGGCCTCGGTGGCCTTTGCGTCCATAACGACAATCATCTTTCTTCCTCCCTACCATCCTACATTTTTCCGAGAAAGAACCGCCTTATCCCTTCCCGAAGTTGTTATTAATTATAGCAGCCAACCATTTTTTTGTAAATAAATAATCAAACTTGGTAAGATTCTATTAAGAAATTGGAAAGACTTTTGACATAAGTTTCAAAAGCGGGTAAAATATTTATCAGTAAACACAAACGAATCATGGAAATTAGTCAATTATCGATTTTAAAAATTTTATAGGAGCGCCTAATGGGTCAAATATGCTTTCAAAGCGACTATAATTTACCGGAAACGGTTTCAATTGCCCAATTTTTGAAAGTTAACTCCCCTCTTTCCGGAAGGAGCTTACGTAAATATTTCTTTAAAGGGCTAGTATACCGTAATGGGAAGAAAGCGCATTCCCAAACCATCTTACAACCTGGGGATCACATTATTGTTTATGCGCTTCTTGAAAGTCCAGCTTCTTTAGAACCCGAGGCGATCCCAATCACGATCGTTTTTGAAAACCAAGATATGTTGGTGATTAATAAACCGGCCTCTCTGGCAGTCCATCCCAGTGGTAGCATTAAATCGGGAACTTTGGCCAATGCGGTCGCCTATCACTTTGTCCAATCCGGGTTAAAAGCAAAAGTTAGGCCGGTTAACCGCTTGGATTATGGGACTTCGGGTTTGATCTTGTTTGCTAAAAACGCCCCAACCCAAACCTTGTTAAACGAGGAGATTAAAAAAGGACGAATCGATAGAATCTATTATGCTTTAGTCAAAGGAGTAGTTAAAACAGACTGGGGACAAATCGACTTAGCTATAGGTGGGCGCAGCGGAATTCGTAAGGTTAACCCCGGTGGTAAGAACGCTTTGACCGAATATCATACTTTAAAAAGATTTAATAACGCTTCTTTGTTGGAAATCAAACTTCAAACCGGCCGGACCCATCAAATTCGGATCCATCTAAGCGCAATCGGACATCCGATCTACGGCGACTGGCAATATGGCGTCAAAACCGCATTAATTAAAAGACCGGCGCTGCACGCCGGTAAACTGGTCTTTCAAAAATCAGCATTTAACGTCCCCGATCTTCAGGCGGCATGGCCGAAAGACTTTCAAAAGTTACTGGAAGGTTTGGAGCAAGACTCTCAAACCAACAGCTCCCCTTCTAAGGTGAAGGTTTGAGCTTTAGTTATCCGGACTACCCTTAAGTCCCCCTGTTTGATGTCGGAGACCGGCTTAAAATGGATTAATTTGTTTTGAGTATTCCGTCCCGACCAAATAGCGGGGTTTTTATCACTGACCCCTTCCACTAAAATTTCACTCAAAGAACTGACAAAAGCCTCGTTTTTTTCGTAGGAGATCCGGTTTTGAATTTCGATTAACTGATTCAACCGGCGTTTTTTATCTGCTTCCGAGGTTGGGTCTTCTAACTTAGCGGCTGGAGTATCAATCCTAGGTGAATAAATAAAGGTAAAGGCCCCGTCAAACCTGACTTTTTCAACCAAATCGAGAGTGTCCCGGAAGTCTTCCTCGGTTTCCCCAGGAAATCCCACGATAATATCGGTCGTCAAGGCCAGTCCCGGTATTTTGTTTTTAATCTTCTCTGCTAAGGCCAAATAACTTTCCTTGGTATAATTCCGGTTCATCAATTTCAAAATTCGGCTGCTCCCCGCTTGCATCGGCAGGTGAAGGTGGCGGCAGATATTTTTTTGACCGACCATGACCTGGATCAGCTCGTCGGAAAGGTCTTTGGGGTGGGAAGTCTGAAAACGAATTCGCGCGATATCTAAAGCGGCGATTTCCTTAAGTAACTTAGCAAAGTTCCAGTCATGGCCGTTAAGGTCTTTGCCGTAAGAGTTGACGTTTTGTCCGAGTAAAGTAACTTCCTTGACTCCCGAAGCGGCCAACTCCTTAATCTCAGCTAAAATATCCTTAGGCTGCCTACTTCTTTCCCGGCCCCGCACATAAGGGACTATACAATAGGAACAAAAATTATTGCAGCCATACATGATGGTGACCCAAGCTCTAAAGGCATCGTTTCGCTTGACCGGAAGGCCTTCATGGATCTCCCCTTCGCAGTCCCAAACTTCGTAAACTTCCGCTCGTTCCGTTTCAATCTTCTCCAACAGTTTAGGCAGTTCGTGAAGGTTATGGGTACCGAAGACCAAATCGACTTGGGGGTAAGATTGACGGATCTTCTCCACCACCGTAGGCTGTTGGACCATACAACCGCAGACCCCGATGATGCATTCCGGATTCTCTTCTTTCAGGGCTTTCAAATTGCCGATATTTCCGTATAGCCGGTTTTCGGCATTTTCCCTAACACAACAGGTGTTTAAGATGATTAAGTCGGCCTCCGGTTGGGAAGCGACCGGGGTATAACCTATTTTTTCTAAGATTCCGGCCAAGATTTCCGAATCATGGACGTTCATTTGACAGCCAAAAGTGGTAATGTGGTATTTTTTCAAGTGATTCTCCCGAGTTTTATTAAATTCCTTCATCTATTAAATGCCCATTCAATTTAGATTTTACTATTATCCATTTTAGTTTAAAATTATCTGAGTTCAAGATTGATTGGGAAAATTCTCTCCGAACAACGCTCTATATTGTTTTGATGACTCCGGTTTTGATGCTCAAAATATTTCGTTTAATAATCAGAATCTATTTTTCAAAAAAGCTTCCACCTTACCCCAAACCGTCTCCAGCTTCAACTCTTGCAAGCATTGTTTGGAATCGCATTTCCGCTTATTACAAGGCTGACAGTATAAATTCATATTAAATATAACAGCTCCGGCTTGATAGGGGCCATGGGCCGCAGGACTGGTAGGGCCAAACCAGGCAAACACTTGGGTCCCTACAGCGACCGCCAAATGCATCGGGCCGGTGTCCCCGCCGATATGAAATTTGGCCTTTCGCAGCAATACAGCCAATTCTCTGAGATTGAACACGCCAATGGAATCAATTGGAGTTGTTTTAGCCATTTCAAGCAGTTGATTAGCGATCTTCCGATCCAATTCGGAGCCGATGACTATAACCTTGCCGTAGCTGCTTAGCCGGTCGGCCAAACCGGCCATGCCTTCCGGAGTCCATGATTTATTGGACCAACTGGTCCCCGGCGCCAGACAAAAATAGTCCCCCGTGATTTTATGTTTATTTAAAAACTGAGTAATAACCCTTTCTTCGGGGGAATAATCCGGCAAAACGAATTTGACACCCGCGTCGGTCACGCCCATACGTTTTACCAATTCCAATTGCCAATCGATAAATTGCATCATTTGATGGGACTTGTAAGGTGGAGTGATGTAATGATTAAAAAAGAACTTGCTCCCCTCCCGGGCTAGCCCATATCCGATTCTGGTCTTCGCTCCGGACAACAGAGTAACAACTCCGCTTTTAAACAAATTCTGCATATCGATGGCGATCTCAAATCGCTCGGCCTTCAACTCAGCGCCAAACTCATTTAATAAGCGTTTCGCTTGTTTAAAATCCCCTTTTCTAACGGCTTGCCGAATCTGTTTTTTGGGAAAAACGAAAAAGCGGTCGATCTCCGGATGATCTTTGATCAAGCTATAAGGAACGTCCTCCAGCGCCCAGCCCAAGTAGGCTTCCGGTAGCTCTTTTCGGATTAAATGGACGGCGGGGAGGGTCCGGACCACATCACCAATGGCACTCAACCTGACGATTAAGATCCGGCTTTTAGGAGGTATGTTTTTAAGAGATACTGTTTTCATAGGGTCATTAAAACCTTTCGAAAGCTAAAATTTGGGCATATCACCCACCCTATCTCTTTAAGGAATTCGTTAAGCCTTTTTAGTCTTTATTTTTGTGTTTTAATGGTTTAACTTACAAGCCCAGTTGGTTCCCTTGTAGCAATAGGGTTATTCCTGAAGTCCGGCTAAATTCAATTGACCTTCCGGAAAACATTTAGTAATGACTAATCCAAGGTAGGGTTCATTCTTCATATCCGGCTACAACATACTATTGATTGTAACTAAGAAACATTATCAAAAAATCACCTTCAATCCGGCAACTGTTTTTGCAGTCGCCCCCTGGTTAGCGCCGATTACTTGTTTGGCTTTTTTGCCAAGTTCTTCGCGAAGCTCAGGATTTCTATAAAAATAAACAAACCTTTCTGCCAGCTCCGTTTGATTATTGACCACAAACCCGACCCCGGATTTTTCCAACAATTCTTTGCTCTCTTGAAAATTATGCATATGGGGCCCGTAGCAAACTATTTTTTCTCGAACCGCCGCTTCCAAAAGATTGTGACCCCCAACAGGGACTAAACTTCCTCCGATAAACGCAAGGGAGGAAACTGAATAGGCCAAACCTAACTCGCCGAAAGTATCTAACAAAAGCAGATCCGGCGCCCCGGAAAGCTTTTTTTCTTTAGCTTGTTCGGTACGGCGAATGAATTTGAATTTAGAACCGGATAGAACTTTGACGATTTCATCAGCGCGGTTTGGATGGCGCGGGGCTAAAATTAAAAACGCCTCCGGCAATTCTTTCCTGATCAATTCAAAAGCAGCGATGACGATTTCTTCTTCTCCATGGTGAGTACTGGCGGCTGTAAAAATAGGGGTATCCTTGGTTAAAGACAATTGTTCCAAAAATCCGATTAGTAACTGATTGGAGATAACTGGATAATTAAAATCGAATTTAATATTACCGGTAATTTTAACCTTGGAGGGAGTAGCGCCTAGTTGAATGAAACGGTCCTGGTCTGTTTCCGTTTGAACACCGATAAAATCAATCAATCTAAGAGCAGACTTGTAAAAACCGAGTTTTTTAAGACGTTTATATGACTTGTCCAATCTTCCGTTGGCAATGGCGATTTTGACCCCCCGCCTTTTGGAGTAGTTTAGGACATTCGGCCAAATCTCGGTTTCAATTAATACTAAAATATCCGGTTTAAGCCGCGCTAGAAACCTTTTTACGATCCAAGGATGGTCGAAGGGGAAATATCCGATTAAATCCGCCATCTTGCCGATTACCCGCTCAGCGGTAGCTCGTCCGGTCATTGTATTACAAGTAAAGGCGATTGCGTATTCAGGGAATACTTCTTTAATTTCCTGAAGCAACCTGGCGGCCACCATCGTTTCTCCTACTGAAGCGGCTTGAATCCATAATACTTTTCGTCTGGAGATGACATTCAACTTAGCCCGGGAAAAACCTAATAAGTAAGCGCAGATCGGTTTACCTTTAATCTTCTGGTGGATTAATAGGATTGGAAAAACAGTAAAAGTAATCAGCCAAATTAAAATATTATAAAAAAAATGAAACAAAGGTTTGCTCCTTAAAAAGGTTAAAAGTCTAATGTCGAAGAATAAAAGAGATAAAAAATTAAAATCTTAAATTAAATAACATGACTATAGCTTTAACTTTAGACTTTTGACAAGACCAAATTAATCCTCACGGTTAAACAACGCATTAGCAAAAGCCTGCGGATCAAAATCCTGCAAGTCTTCTTGCTTTTCGCCAACCCCGATTAAACTGATGGGTATTTTAAATTGATTGGCGATGGCTAAAATGATTCCGCCCTTTGCGGTCCCATCCAGTTTGGTAATGGCGATCCGGTCGACGCCGACGGCTTCATGAAATGTTTTTACTTGATTAATCCCATTTTGGCCGGTGGTGGCGTCTAAAACTAAAAGAGTCTGCAATTCCCGGTTCTCAATATTTTGAAGGATAATCCGTTTGACCTTTTTCAATTCTTCCATCAGGTTCACTTTGGTATGAAGCCTTCCGGCCGTATCAACAATGACAATATCCGCCTTGCGGGCTTTGGCGGCAGCCATACCGTCAAAAGCGACCGCTCCCGGGTCAGCCCCTTCCTGATGATGAATGACGGGTATCTGAAGCCTTTCACCCCACAGTTGCAACTGTTCGGTGGCAGCCGCGCGAAAGGTATCGGCCGCTACCAGTAATACTTGCCGTTGATGATCGCGAAACCTGGCGGCCAACTTGGCGATGGTAGTAGTTTTTCCCACCCCATTCACCCCCACTACCAAGTGGACCTGGTTCTTCCCATCAAAATCAATGGGTTTACTTTCAGCCACTGCTAAGATATTCTTAATTTCATCAGCTAAGATCGAACGTAATTGGGCCGGATCACCAATATTTTTTTCTCTAACTGTCTTCTTTAATTGGTCCAGTAAGAAGGAGGCGGTTTCCAGCCCCACATCCGCCATGATCAGAATATCCTCTAGATCATCGTAAAGCTCCTGATCGATTTTGGAGGAGGTAAAAACCGTCTCCAAACCCGATAAAAAACTATTCCTTGTCTTACTTAAACCTTGTTTTAAACGCGCGAACAAGCCTTGATTTTCAGCCATGATTTTAGTATTCTCCTACTGAGTAATAAAGTCTAATACAGACAATTTAATTAATTATTTACCATCCTGACAGTCTTAAGATAATTTCCGGAAAACCATGTTAGCTTGTAAAATACATATTCCTACCCAACCTTTTCATTGAGGTCCAAGGAAATAAGTTTAGAGACACCATATTCTTGCATGGTCACCCCATAAAGAGCATTAGCCACTTCCATGGTGCCCCGGCGGTGGGTGACCACGATAAACTGAAGTCGCTTACTATATAATTCAAGCAAACGGGAGAAACGCTGCACATTGACCTCATCAAGAGTGGCGTCGATTTCATCTAGAATACAAAATGGAGACGGTTTGACAGTTAAAATTGCAAATAATAAGGCGATGGCCGTCATTGCCCTTTCGCCACCTGATAACAGCGATAAACTTTGCAATTTTTTACCCGGAGGTTGGGCCACGATTTCGATCCCTGATTCCAATGGTTGTTCCGGATCAATTAAAAAAAGATCGGCATTGCCTCCTTCAAAAAGCTCACCAAATAATTTGGTAAACTCCTTTTTAATCTGTTGAAACGCCTCGATAAAGCGTTTAGTGATTGTGCCTTCGATCTCTTTGATGACTTTTTCTAAAGACTCTTTGGCGTTAATCAAATCTTGAGATTGGTTCCACAGAAATTCATAGCGTTCTTTTACCCGGTCGTAATCGTCGATGGCGGCGATATTGACCGGACCTAATTCCTTTAATTCATTTTTTATTCCTTCGATTAATACTTCAGCGTTCTCCGGAACCACATAGACGGGATTAAACTTACTGCGCCAATCCAATTCATAATCTTCAACCAGATTTTTTTCAGTATTTTCTTTCTCGATTAAGATCTGGTTAATTTCCAAGTCGAACTTATGAATCTGATTTTGAAATTCATTGCTCTTTCTCCGAAAGCTTCGTTGTTTAGTCTCCAGTTCTTTAATTTTCAGTAACACCTGTTCCTTTTCTTCTTTTGCCGCAGCAACTTGGTCTTGTTGCGAAACAAGCCGGTTTTTCTCAACTTCAATTTTACTGTGCAATTCTAAGCTCACCTCTTTGGAGCGTGATTGTTCGGCTTCTAATTGCTCTTGTTTTTGAAGGATCGCTTTAGTGACGGCCTCAAGTTCTTCCAATTGTTTATTGAGGCGAGCTTTAAGCGCTGTTTTGCCTTGTTCTTCTTGAGAACCGGCGCTCAAGAGGGACTTTAACTCAGAAATCCGATTCGCTTTTTCTTCCTTTTCAAGATTGGCATCACGAATTTTAGCGGTTAAATCGCCGACCTGAGTTTCAATCTCTTGGAGAAGGGCTTCCTTGGCAGTGATTTGTTGTTGCAGTTCTTCGCTGCCCAAATCAAATTTACCACTTTCAATAGTCATCTCTTCCAACTGGTTATGAAGAACGGCCTCTTCCTGTTTCCCTCGGTTAATGTTCTGCTCGATAGTTTGAATTTCCCTTTCCAAAGTGGCTTTCTTCAGTTGAACTTCTTGTTCTTCCTTTTTGGAGATCTCCATTTGTTTGGTTAGATTCTGAAGCTTATTTCGAATCTCCTTAGCAGTTTGAATCCCTTTTTCCAAAAATGACTGAGACTCAATTTTTTCTTTTTTAAAGTCTTCGATCTCCCGTTTTCGGGATAATAACCCCAGTCGGCGTTTATCAACACTGCCTCCGGTAATGGAGCCGCCCGGATTGACTAAATCCCCTTCCGGAGTAACGATCCGGAAACTCCTGTCAATCTTTGAACTAATTCGAACTGCCGTATTCAAATCAGGGGCAACAATTGTATGACCCAGCAGGTAATTTAATACGGGACGGTATTCAGACTCAAAACTCAGCAAAGCCAATGCCGGGTGCGAATCGTGTTGTTCTAAAAATCCCTTGTATTGAGCAATTTTCCCTTCGGTCCCCTTAATCAAGTTAAGCGGGAGGAAAGTCGCCCTTCCTTTACCTTGTTTTTTAAGAAACGTGATGGCTGCTTGGGCATATTGATCGTGCTCGATTACGATATTTTGTAAGCTGGAACCGAGGGCGGTTTCAATCGCTAATTCCATCCCCGGTTTTACTTTGATTAAGTCGGCGACAATACCCCGGATATGACGATAGAAAGGTTGGTTCGAAGCTTCGGCCAACAAGACCTTAACTCCTTGAAAATAACCTTGAAAACCCTTTTCCATCTCTTCCAGGAGGCTGATTTTACTCTCTAAACCCCTTATCCGCTCTTTCCAATCGAGGTTTTTACTCTCGACCGAGTTTAGTTCCTCTTCCATGTTAATAAGCCGGCGCGCCAAATCAGCTTGTCCTTGATGAAATTGATTAATCTGACTGGCAAAATCGGCTAAGGATTCTTCTTTTTGATTGCGTTCGTTTCCTAATTCAGTCCGCTGTTTTATTAAAAAATCCAGCTTTTTAGAGCAATCACTAATCTGTTTTTGTAAAAATTCTTTCTTTAGTATGGTTGAATTGGCGTTATTCTTTAATGTAGCAATTTCATTTAAAATTTCAATGAATTCATTTTTCAAGTTTTCTTCTTCGGTTTCCAAAACCTGAATTGAATGATTATGTTCATTTAAAGCCTGTTCCAGCTCGACCAATACCGAACTGTCGTTGGTAAGCTTACTCTTGACCGTGGTAATCTCTTGGTCAATACCGCTTAATTCTTTGAGGATTTCCCCTTTACGCTCGGAATTAGCTGCCATGTTTTCTTGGCATTCGACTAGTTGGACCTCAATGTCCTGAGATTTGGCGCTTAGAGAATTAATCTGTTCCGAATACTTATCGATCTGGTTTTGAATCCGATAAAAATCTTCATTCAAAGCTGTGATCCGATCATCTTGTTTTAATAAGAGCAGCCGTTCCTCTTCCACCTGTGATTCGATGACGCTTTCTTGACCTTCAAAATCATGAAATTTTTCTTCCCAATCAGCTTTGGACTGTTGTAACTCTTCCAGTTTGGAACTGAATTTATCTAATTGGCTTCCGTAAAAATTAATCTCAACCTCAGTTAATTGGTTTTTTATTGCTAAGTATTGTTTGGCTAAAGCGGCTTGGGACTCAAGGGGACCGAGTTGGCCCTGGAGTTCGGTTAGAATGTCTTGCAACCGGAGGAGATTACGGTCGGTATCTTCCAGTTTTCTCTCGGCTACCTGCTTTCTGGATTTATACTTGATAATACCGGCTGCTTCTTCAAAGATAATCCGGCGTTCCTCCGCTTTAACCGAAAGAATGGAATCAATTTTGCCTTGGCCAATCACGGAATAGGCTTCTTTGCCAAGCCCGGTATCGTAAAACAGATCAAGTACATCCCTGAGCCTAACAAGGGATTTGTTGATCAAGTATTCGCTTTCGCCGGAACGAAAGAGTTTTCTGGTAACGGAGACTTCGGTAAAATCAACCGGTAACGAATTATCGGAATTATCAAGGACCATGGTGACTTCGGCCAGACTGAGGGGTTTGCGTTGCTCGGTACCGGCGAAGATCACATCGTCCATCCTTGAACCACGAAGGTTTTTAATGCTTTGTTCACCTAAAACCCAACGCAAAGCGTCGGAAATATTGCTTTTTCCGCTCCCATTAGGACCGACAACCCCAGTAACACCTGGTAAAAATTCTAATTTTATTTTGTCGGCAAAGGATTTAAAGCCCATAATTTCAAGGCGTTTTAAATACAATTTAACCCTCCTTTTTATGCATTCTACATTTTACCACAAGATAGCGAAAAAAGAAATACGCCTGAACCAAAGGAAGAGTAGCTTCAGGATAAAAATGTTAAACTTTAATTCGCGGTTGTCTCTTTTCACTTCCCAGTGGTATCTAAATTTGTAAATATAAAAAAGGGAGGTGTTCTAAATCTGCAACACCCCCTTAACCAACTTCTAATTTGATCGCCAAATCCTTTCTTTTTCTGACCTTTTGCGGAAGAGCGGGATTTAACAATGAGCCGTACGCTTCGATAATCTTTCGTAATTTACCTCGTGCTCTGGTACGCGCATTATCAATTACTTTCGGGGACAAAGCCAGCGAAATTTGGATTTCACCCTGATTATCCCCGGCAATAATCCCTTTCATAACTTGATATTCGACGGGTGACAAATATATTTTCAAAATTGAATCTAATTTTTGATTGATCCACTCTTGTTCAATGTAGTTAAAAGGCTCATCGTAGTAACCTGCCAAAAAATCAATTAACATTCGGTTATTGGATTCATCAGTATTTTGAAAAAGCGACAACACATTCCCGTTTGCCGGGGTAATTTTATTCCGATTTCTTCGAAAGATATTGGAGACTCTTCTGGTAATGCAAATATAGGCAAAAGTGCTGAATTTAACCTGAAAACGCTGGGGATTGTACTCCTCTATCGCTTTTAAAAGGCCAATTGCGCCTTCTTGTGAAAAATCGTCAAAATCAGCTGGAGAAGGATGGTAGCCTTTAACAATGTGCCTGACCATTGGGAGATATTTTAGGACTAATTCGTCCTTAGACACCATATCGCAATTTATTCTGATCTTGTGAATTAATTCAAGGTCTTTTTTCTGATTCACCTAAGACAACCCCCCAAACCTCATCCGGTTTTCAATATATACCAATCAAAATTAGATTACTATTGGTAAATATATTACCTGGTTGTCCGGGATATGACAGCATTTTAATTCTCATATTATAATGCAAATGGTGGAAAGCAAAAAGCAAAAAAATAAAATCTTTATGTAATCACTATAAAATAAAAAGAAACCGCTTACGCGGTTTCAACGAGGCTCAATTATAAACTTAATTGCAGTACGTACTTGACCATCAATATTTATCTCTGAAAAACCGGGAGTACAAACCAGATTGATTCCGTTCGGGGCAACGTATCCTCTAGTGATGGCAATAGCCTTTACCGCTTGATTAACAGCACCGGCTCCGACCGCTTGAATTTCAGCGATTCCTTTTTCCCTTAGAACTGCGGCTAGAGCTCCCGCAACTGATTTTGGACTGGAATTTGCAGATACTTTTAGTACGTCCATGATCAAATCCCCCTAGATAGATATCACTCCTTTCTATCATATTCAACAATCTTCAAAAAAACCCCTTTCAAAAAAATATTATCCATTTTTTTCGTTAAGCTTTGCCAAAGCTTCAAGGGCGGCCTGATTTTGGGCTTCTTTCAAACTATGCCCTTCCCCCCGCCCCATAATGCAATCTTCTAAAAAAACTTCCACCGTAAAACGGCGTTGATGGGAAGGACCTTCTTCCTTAAGAGTTTGATATTTGGGAAACAGTCCCTGAGATTGACAGAATTCTTGAAGTTCGTTTTTTGCGTTCATTAAGTTAAATTGACTCATTATTTCGGCCAAATTTTCCTTAATTAACGGCTCAACTAATTGAGCGGTGCGTTCAAACCCAAAATTTAAAAAATAAGCTCCCAAAAAAGCTTCGAACAAATCCTCTAAAATACTTGGCTTGTTTTGTCCGCCTTGTCTTAATTCACCAGCTCCCAGTTTAATATAGGAATCCAATTGTAATAGTTTACTAAAAGACGCTAGAACTTTGGTACTTACAATTATCGACTTGAGTTTGGCCAAATTCCCTTCATTTAAATCTGGATAGGTTTTATATAAAAAAGAAGCGGTTATTAAAGAAAGAACGCTGTCACCCAAAAACTCCAGTCTTTCATTGTCGGGGATTTTATGTTCATTAGCGTAAGATGAATGAGTTAATGCTTCCTCAAAGAATTCGGGGCAAACCGGATCAAACTGAAGATGGACCGCCAATTTAGTCAGCGACGGTCCAATTTTACGGTTTATTTCGGAGCGGTTTTTTTTAGTCATGATATTTTCTAAAGGCTAAACAAGCATTATGTCCGCCAAATCCCAACGAATTGGAAAGCACATATTCCAATTGGCCCCGGCGGGCTTGGTTCGGAACATAATCCAAATCACATTCCGGATCCGGAGTTTGGTAGTTTATTGTCGGAGGGATGATTTCGTCACGAAGAGCCAGGGCGGAAATAATTGCCTCAACTCCACCGGCGGCGCCTAGTAAATGACCGGTCATTGACTTAGTGGAACTAACCGGAATCCGGTAAGCCGCTTCGCCAAAGACCCGTTTGATAGCCTTAGTTTCCAATTTATCATTGGCTGCAGTAGATGTTCCATGAGCGTTAATGTATGATACCTGATCCGGCGTAATATCGGTGTCGGCGATTGCGCGACGCATCGCTCGGGCCGCTCCGTCACCCTCAGGATCGGGAGAAGTCATATGATAAGCGTCGCCCGAACCGCCGAAACCGACGACTTCGGCATAGATCTTCGCCCCTCTTTGCTTGGCGTGTTCTAATTCTTCAAGTATTAAGATACCTGAACCTTCACCCATCACAAACCCGTCGCGATTCAAATCAAAAGGCCGGCTTGATCCCTTAGGATCATCATTATTGGTTGACAATGCGCCAGCGGAAGTAAAACCAGCATAGGACAGTTGAGTAATCGCAGCTTCCGAACCACCGGTAATCATCGCAACTGCCTCGCCATTTTGAATAATCCGTAACGAATCGCCGATTGAATGAGCGCCTGAGGCGCATGCGGTCACAACTGAATGATTAGGGCCTTTAGCCCCGGTAATAATGGAAACAAACCCTGAACCCATATCGGGAATCATCATCGGAATGAAAAAAGGACTGACCCTCTTCGGCCCTTTTTCATGACAAATTCGGGCTTGGTCTTCAAAGGTCTTCATCCCCCCAATACCCGAACCGATAAGCACCCCGATATTTTCAGCATTGGATGCGTTAATCTCCAATCCGGAATCAGCTAATGCCATTTTTGAAGCAGCTACCGCAAAATGGACGAACCGATCAGTTCTTTTTGCCTCTTTGCGTTCCATGTATTCAGTGGGGTCAAAATCTTTAACTTCAGCTCCGATTTTAACTTCCAGATTGGAAGTATCCAAGACAGTGACCAGGTCAATACCGGAAACTCCATTGAGAATATTGCTCCAAAAGCGGTCAACTCTGCTACCTAGTGCGGTAATTACTCCTAAACCTGTAACAACAACCCGCTTTTTCATGCTTCACCTCCAAAGGTCTTAAGTGAGCAAACACTTTAAAATTTAATAGCATTCTTAGGTCTTAAACTTCTAAACTAAAACAGTCTGCAAACTGTAAAATCATTTATTACTTTAGTTTTGGATAAAAAAGAGGTTATTATTTAAGAGAGTCCCTTCAGGGACTCTCATTTAAAACTTATTGGCCGTTCTCCTTAATGTAATTAACTGCGTCGCCGACAGTCACGATTTTTTCGGCGTCCTCGTCGGGAATCTCCAGGTCGAATTCCTCTTCAAGAGCCATAACCAGTTCGACGATGTCAAGAGAATCTGCTCCCAAGTCATCAACAAAAGAAGCTTGTTCGGAAACTTCTTCTTCGTCAACACCAAGTTGCTCAACAACTATGTCTTTAACCTTTGCGAAGATATCCAACCACTTCACCTCCTTCCGTAAGGGTTGGTTAATTCAGATTTATTAAAACATACTTTTTCACCCAAACATTACCATTCCACCATCGACATTTAATACCTGGCCGGTTAGATAACAAGCTTCATCCGAAGCCAGGAATACTACCGCGTTGGCGACGTACTCCGGTTTGCCCAAGGTCCCTAAGGGTATTAAACTAAGTAGTCCGGCGCGGGCTTCTTCCGATAATACCTCAGTCATTTTAGATTCAATAAAACCGGGAGCAATCGCATTAACTCTGATATTTCTAGAGCCTAACTCTTTGGCCATGGTTTTGGTGAAAGAAATCACCCCTCCTTTGGAGGCGGAATAATTGGCCTGACCGGCATTGCCCATCTGACCGATAACCGAGGCAATGTTGATGATCTTTCCGGAGCGTTGCTTCATCATAGGTTTAATCGCAGCCTTGGTGCAAAGAAAAGTACCTTTTAAATTGATATCAAGCACCGCATCCCAATCCGCTTCGCTCATCCGGAGTAAAAGATTGTCTTTAGTAATTCCGGCGTTGTTTACTACTATATCCAACTTATTAAAGGTTTTGAGGGCTAAATCAACCATAGCTTCGCAATCAGTTTGATTAGTAACATTACCCACTATGGAGGTTGCCGCTCCACCGGATTGTCTAATTTCTTCGGCTACTTTATGCACTTCTTCACTCACATCGGATAACACAACGGCAGCGCCTTCTTTAACCAAAGCTAAAGTAATTGCTTTGCCGATTCCCCGTGCTGCGCCGGTAATGATTGCCACTTGACGGGCTAATCTCATATTACTAAACCTCCTTTAAAATTTCAAGAGCTTTTTTAATTGAGGCCGAATCTTCACAATTCACAATACTAACGCCTTTAATTGTTTTTTTGATCAAACCGGAAAGGACTTTACCGGGCCCGACCTCCACAAAAACTTCAACCCCGTGTTGATGTAAATAGTTAACTGTATCTTCCCATAATACCGATGAATATATTTGCTGATAAAGATTATCAATGATTTCCCGACGAAGATAAGGTTGGGCTGAAATATTAGCGATAACCGGAACTTGAGGTTCTTGCCAAGTAATCGATTTCAACTTGGATTTAAAAACGTCAGCCGCGGGTTTCATAACACTAGAATGAAACGGCCCGCTTACCTGAAGCGGAATAAACTTACCGCCTTTATTGACGACAACTTCTTGCGCTTTGTTAATACCGGTTTTTGCTCCGGAAATTACAATTTGTCCCGGGCAATTAAAGTTTGCGGCTTCAACCACCCCTGCTTCTTGAGCATCAGCCAAACACTGGGACACCGCATCGCGATCTAAACCAAGCACTGCCGCCATTGTTCCATTTCGACCCGGATCTGCTCCAGCCATTAATTCAGCCCTCTGTTGGACTAGGTTTACCGCATCTTTAAAATCTAATACTCCCGAAGCGACCAGCGCGCTATATTCACCAAGGCTATGACCGGCGGTAAAGTCGGGCTCGATCCCCTCGGCCTTTAACACTTGTAGTATTGCTATACTAGTAGTAAGAATTCCAGGTTGAGCATTACGAGTATCTTTTAATAATTCCTCCGGGCCTTTAAAACAAATTTCCGAAATTGGCCTTTCCAGAACCTGATCGGCCTCTTCAAAAACCGCCTTTGCTACAGAAAAATTTTCCGAAACTTCTTTTCCCATTCCTACATATTGAGAACCTTGTCCCGGAAAAACAAAAGCTATTTTTCTCATTAAAAACTCCTTCGTAAGCAGAGATTAAAGAAAACTTATTAACCTTGCCGACTCTATAAACCTCGATACTTTATACCTAAGGATTGATCCAATTTGTTTTATACATTCAGTGAAGCGGCGATCCTGCCAACAATATCTTCATCAACAGCCTTAATTGCTGCTCTGACGGCATTCTTAACCGCTTTGGCATTGGAACTGCCATGGCTAATCATGCTAATTCCATTAAGCCCCAATAGCGGAGCTCCGCCGTATTCGGTATAGTCCATCTTTCCTTTTAAACTTTTGAAAGCGTTTTTCACTAAAAAAGCCCCGGCAGTGGCAATTAGATTCTGGGTTAACGCCGTTTTGATTTGGCTAAATAAAGCCCCGGCTAAGCCTTCAGAAAGTTTCAAAACAATATTTCCCACAAAACCGTCGCAGACAATAACATCGCATTCACCCTGATGCACATCACGGCCTTCAATATTGCCGATAAAATTGATTGGAGACTCTTTTAAAAGTTGATGGGCCTCAACAGTCATTTTATTCCCCTTTGTCTCTTCTTCACCGATACTGAGTAAACCAACCCGTGGTTTGGAGATACCAAACACTTGCTCAGCATAAATCGAACCCATTAGGGCAAATTGAAGCAAATTGTTGGGAACGCAGTCAGCGTTAGCTCCCGCATCGATTAAAACGCTGACACCGGTATTGGTAGGCATTGGCGATGCGATGGCCGGACGATTGACGCCTTTAATTCTTCCTAAGGTTAATAAGGAAGCGCTCATCGCGGCCCCGGTGTTCCCGGCGGAAATAACGGCGGAGGCGGCCCCTTCTTTAACCAAACGATTTGCAACCACAAGGGAAGAGTCTTTCTTTTTCTTGACAGCATTTGCGGGATGCTCGTCCATTTCAACAACTTCAGTGGCGTTATATATTTCAAGTTTTTGACTGGAAATAGAATGACATTTTAGAATTGCGCTGATTTTTTCCTCATTCCCAACCAAAATTACCTTAGCGCCAAGTTCATGGCAGGCCATGACCGCCCCTTTAACTATTTCATCAGGAGCATAATCCCCACCCATAGCATCGATTGCAATTTTCATAATCTCCACCTCCGGAGAAAACTATCATAAGTATAGCGAAAAAAAACGAAAAGTCAAGGAATTATTTGGTAGTATTATCAAAAATTTTGATTTTAAACAATAAAAAATAAGGTCAAAACGACCTTATTTTTAAGAAAAAATTAACTTTCCTGGGTAATTACTTCCCGGCCCTTATAATAACCGCAATTACTACAAACACGATGCGGCATTTTGGGCTCATGACATTGGGGACAAGCATTAGTATTAGGAACAGCTGCTTTTAAATTAGCTCTTCTTAACCTTGTTCTAGTACGGGAGGTTCTATTTTTGGGGTTTGCCATCTGATCCACCTCCTTCTTGGTTCAACAAAGATTTCAATTTGTTAAATTGAGGATTAATATTATCATCATGACAATTACAGTCTTGATAATTCAAGTTCTGGCCACACTGGGAGCACAAACCGCGGCAATCTTCTTTACAGGTATACTTCATTGGCAAAGATAATAAAACCTGTTCACGCAGGCAGTCAGATAAATTAATTAAATCGCCTTGAAAATGATAAGAAGTTTCATCTGCTTCCGTCGGAGTATAAGAAGCAAATTGTTCGGTTATTTCAACATTACCAGAACCGGAAATAGATTCAAGACAACGGTTACAATTGGTTCGGTATGTATAAACCACTTCGCCTTGAACTAGAAAACCGTCACCTGTATTAGTAACGCTCCCTTTGACCGACACAGGTTGATTTAGCTCAACATCCAATTTGACATCGGAAAGATCAATAACATGCTCTCCTTGGAATACTACTGAGCCTCCACGGGCTTCACAAATCGAACTAATATCAACCTTCACCAAAATCACCTTCGATTATTATAAAGGGAATTCTTTCAAATGTCAATCATTCCCCATTAAGTTTCCGCATTTTTTGGTTTTAAACCCATTTTGAACTCTTAAAAAAACCACTTTTATCTTTTTTTACTAGCCATCTACCGTTATAATCTAGTGCTATAAGGAAAAACTTTTAATTAGAGGTGATCTTGATTGGCTAAAAAGATTTATCGTAGAAAATTAGCCCCTAAACAAAGAATGGCTTCGCCTACACCAGACATTTGGCAGATGCCCCCTTATATAGTTGCTCGTTTTGGAGGAGAGCTAACCCAAGTTATGCTGAAGGCCGCCCAAGAGTATATTATCGAAAAGTGTTTAACTGAAATTAGTAAAGGTTTTAATAAAGAGATAACGGTTGAACAAAGCTTATCATAAACAACTTAATCTTCATTATTCCCCTTGGGATTTTTTCTTTTTTTACTGTCGAGATTTTTTTTTCCGAAACTTCCAAAAAAAAAGCAACATAGCTGGATGTTTATCTGTAAAAGCTAATATCGAAGGAGGTGAATCAAATGGGTACTGGTCAAAAAAGTAACAGTTATCTAGTTAAGGAAGCCGGACCGGCTCTGGACAAATTTAAATATGAGATCGCCAATGAGTTGAACATTGATCTCTCGAAAGTTCAGGGTGGTTACTGGGGATATATGCCCACCCGGGAAACCGGCGCTATCGGAGGAAATATGGTTCGCCGGATGATTGAAGCTGCCGAACGTACTTTGGCTGAGCAAACTGTCGCAGAAGTAAAGGCCGGATTTCAAGCCGGGCTTAATACCGGGTCACAGGTAGGCCAAAACCAAACCAATCAGTTCAAGATGCAGTAATTTTAGGTCTTAGGCGTATACTTAAATAAAGTAAGGGGGGGTTCCCTCTTACTTTATTTTTTAAAACCCGTTGGTATATGTCGACTTATCTTTATCCTACCTTTGTCTCAAGATGCTAATCTAAATTCACCCGATCATTGATTATTAGATCATCCAAAGCGCGTTTAGGAACGTGATGCGCACCGTTTTGGTCCCGCCAATATTTTATATCGCCATCGGCAGGGAGAGGATTAATTACTACCTTCTCTTTGGGTTTACCGAGCGCCAAAACCTGTAGAATCTCTAAGTGAGAAGGAAGTCCCAAGTTTTCCCTGAGTTTCTCCCGGTTAATAGCGCCGATAATGCAACCTCCCAGTCCTTTTTCGACCGCTCCCAGCAGGATGCTTTGAGCCGCAATACCGTGATCGCAAAGATAATTATTGGTTATCCTGGAATCGCCAAGCATAATTAAGTACGCAGCGGGACGTTCTCCTTCTTCCGGTCCGGCCCATTCCGGTAAATATCCGGCCCAAGCTAAGCACGGAAATATTGTGGAATTGGTCTCGGGCGAATTTGACAAAAAATACTTTAAGGGTTGACGGTTGGCTGCCGATGGCGATAAGCGGGCTAAGTCCACCAATTCCCGTAATGTTCCCATTGAAACCGGGATCTCCTGATAAAAACGGCGATAGCTCCGATTTTTATTTATCAAGTCTTTTAACAATTATATTCCTCCCCTAAAGATCGTTTAAATTTTAATTTTCACTTAAATAATTTTAAACCTCCCTTTGTTTGCCAAATTGAAAAGATAACAGCGTTCGTCGCTTGTCAGCAAAAAATTTTTCACATTAACCTCGGTAGATCCGAGCCGGATCGAGCGCCACCGGGATAGGTTCGTTTTTGCTAATAATCTTTTCTAAAAAGAAGAATACTTTTTGGATTTGTTTATTATTTGGGGCTAACTTCAATCCGTTACGGGCTTCTTCAAGAGCTGCGTCGGTTTTCTTATCAAGGAGCAACGCCAAAGCAAGATTGGCACGAAAATCAGGATTATGGCGATCTAGAGTTAATGCTAGTTCAGCATAGTGAAGCGCTTTCGAAGCGTTCCCAATTCGCATCGCTTCAGTTGACGCTTCCAACGGGACATCTACCAAGTCCGGTTTAAGGAGATAAGTTTTTTCAAACCATTCAAAAGCCTTAGAATGCTCCCCCTTTGCTTGATATGTTTTTCCCAGACCCCACATACTGCTCCAAGAACGGGGATATGCATTTACACATTTGCTGAAATTTTCAATAGCCTTTTCAATCCGGTTATGATTTATCCAGTTCATTTGGGTTGTTTCCGGATGCCGCTCCCGGTAACGCAGGACTTTGACCAACCTTTTCCAACCCTTTTTAAAGCTGCCTGAATAATCATTAATTTGGTCATCATCAAAATAGAGGGGAATATTATTCATTAATTTATACTCCTAAAATATTAAAGATCTTTTAAAATAATTCTTGCTTGGGTTCTAAATCACCTGCAACTATTGTTAACTTTGGGTAAGTCCGATATAATTCTGATTGTGAAGTTCCAATCTCGGTTTCAGGAGGATTTTATAAAGAATGATCAATACTATTTTATTTGACTTGGATGGGACGATGCTTCCCCTTAACTTAGACCAGTTTCTAAAGCTCTATTTCACAGCCATAGGCAAAAAATTTCAAGATCTGATTGATTCCAAAACCCTGGTCCATTATATCATGACCGCTACCGATGAAATGGTCAAAAACACCGAATACCGAACCAATGAAATAGTGTTTATGGATAAATTCGCCCGGTTAATCCAATCCGATCTCAATGTTTATCGCCAACGTTTTGATGAATTTTACGATCAGGAATTTTTTGAAGCTAAGGCTTCAGTGGCTGATTCGCCAATGATGCGTAATAGCGTTCGTCTTTTGAAAGATAAAGGTTATGATTTGGTTATCGCCACAAACCCACTTTTCCCTGAAAAAGCCATTCACCACCGGATCCGCTGGTCGGGATTTGAACCTGAGGATTTTTTGTATATTCCATCCTATGAAAAAAACCATTATTGCAAACCTCAACTCCTTTACTACACGGAAATCTTGCAGGAAATTGGGAAAAAACCCGAAGAATGTTTAATGGTAGGAAACGATGTTCAAGAAGACTTGGTCGCGGCAAAACTCGGCATCGAGACCTATTTGATTACCGACTTTTTAATTCATCGCACTCAAGAACCAATCGCAGCCACTTACCAAGGGAGTTATGCCGATTTTTACCGGTTTGTTCAAGACCTTTCGGAACTGAATCCTGAACAAGCTGAAAAGATGGCTTAAGATCGAAATGATCGTCTCCTGTTTTTTATACTAAAAGAGCCCTCGGTTCTATTACCCGAGGGCTCTGATAATTATTGTTTATTTATTAAAACTTATATCCGGCGCCTAATTCAAAAGCAGTTTCGGAATTATCATAAGTCGAACCTATGATTCCGGCGCGGATATCAATCCCTTTGTTAACATTATATTTAATTCCGGCTTCATAAACCACCTCGACATCATCAGCCATGATCACACCGGCTTCCAGGAGGCCCGAGAAGTCCCTGTCAAAGGCAACTGAACCATTAATACCGAAATACGGTTCGCTATCAATCCCAAATTCAAAAACTCCGCCGACTATGGCGAAATTTGGAGAAACTTCATATTTAACCACTAGTTTAGTAAAATCGAGATCATCGAATCCAATTCTTCCGGAGACGGCAAACTTTTCAGATAAACCGTACTCGATTCCAAGCAGGAATCCGATATCCTCGGTGGCGAACATACCGGTTATAACTCCGCCGCCTTTGGTATTTGAAGGGGAATTAAGTCCAAAGGCAACTACTGATGTGGAAAAAACAGCTATAACAACCAACATCAAAACTAGTAATTTTTTCATATCCTAAATACCTCCCATAAAAATTGATGTTTTTATTAATGAGACATGAAACCAAACACGAGAACTCCTATACATGTACAAATAAAAAATTCTCATGTGTTTACAAAATCTTTTATTCTTGTCTTTTAAAGAAAACCCTTTCGCTCCCGATAATTTTTTAAAATATTTAAAAATTTGAAGATACTTCAGATTATTGGTGTACTTCCTTAAATCACCTATCAATTCAATATTCCCTAGTTCAGCTGTTCGTTTAGGAGTTCATGATCTTTGGCTTCAAAGTTCGCCGTTTCATCAAACAAAACGGCATCCGTTTATTAATTACCTGACTTTTAGGCGCTTAATTTATTTCAAAACTGTAAAACTATATTTACAATATTGGTTTTAAACATTATAATTTACTAATAGCCGTCAGTTTAAGAACGGTAAGGATTTTACAAAGTTGTCCAAATCTCAAAGGAGGGTTTTATATGAAAATTGAGCTAAAAAAAGATTGCGCTTATTCCCTGGTCGTCCCCACTAGCATGGGAGTGCGAATCACTCCAGTAAATGGGCAGCCGGTACATAGCAGCGACACTTTCATGATGCAAGCTACCAGCGCCGAGACAAATGTAGCGAATATTTCCGCTTCACTGGGTCTTCCGGTTAAAGTATTAACGACTTTTGTCAAAGATAGCCCGATTGCTCGGTTTATTAAAAACAACTTAAGAAGTTGCGAGGCGGCGCTTTCGAGCAGCGCGCGAAGGGTGTCGTCGTCCATCGTTTCCAGATGGCGCAGCGCGTCGGCCATGTTCTCCACGGCGAGCGGCTGCTGACGCAGATCGGTGCCGTGAACCGGGCTGAACACGAGGCGGATGCTGCCCATGGAGGCGTCCAGCAGGGCGGCCTGCCATGGTTGGTCGGCGCTGTCTTTGAAAGTGCGCATGGCGTTTTCGTACGGACCGGGAACCGGTGGGACCTTG
>ENA-UOOK01001881-UOOK01001881.1-fermentation-metagenome-genome-assembly--contig:-NODE-1881-length-26932-cov-5.227295_pt1 | contig 26932 bp, 22 predicted proteins | sample MGYA00245777_ERZ724023 | MGnify/ENA primary metagenome ERZ724023 (study PRJEB28704, sample SAMN03018312) | fermentation metagenome | biome: anthropogenic terrestrial biome; feature: soil; material... | reverse complement strand
CAGTCCATGAAAACATCACCTGTTTGCGGATTATTTATACAGAGCGGTCTTACACGATACCATGGCCGCAATACCGAGGGACGTGTCCGAGAAGCTGATAACCGCTCAAAGAAGTCTCTTCGAGAGAGGGATACCCGCCATAATACTCATGGAGGGCGGGAAGAGCGCCATGGTGGACCGCATAACGTCAGAGGTCCTCGGGACCCTGGAGCCCAGGGGGGTGGAGTACCACCACTTCAAAGCCGACGGGAAGAGGGGCAGCCCGTTCTCTTCCATGGAGTACATAACCAAGTCCCCGGCCAGAGGGAGGATCTCGTTCTATGACAGGGGATGGTACAGCGACATCATCGACTGCATAAGGAAGAAGAGGTGCGACGAGGGCGAGAAGCTCATCGAAGTGTCAAGGATGGAGCGTTATCTGATCGAGAACGGAGTCGTGATAGTCAAGATATTCATGGACGAGACCGAGGATGCAGCAGAAAAGCATGCAGATTCGTATCCGATAATCATCGACAGGGACTGCGGGTACCTCACGGACGATCTGGATCACAGGGACATGGGCATAAGCGACGAGGAGGTCGAGGCGATGCTGAGTGCCAGCAATACAGTTTATGCTCCTTGGGACAGAGTTGACGTAGAGGATTTCGAGATCACCGCAGAGAACGTTGCCAGGATAATCGCCCGCAGGCTGGAGCAAAGGCTTCAGTACGGGATCATACCGGAAGAATGCCCTGTAAAGGAGCAGTATCATAATCCCAGGGAGGATGCGGACCTCACGGCAGAGGCCAAGGACTATGATGATGCGCTTGCGGAGAAGCAGTCCGAGCTGGCGGAGATGCAGTGCAGAATGGCCCGTTCCAAGCATTCCCTGGTGGTGGTCTTCGAAGGGTGGGACGCCTCAGGGAAGGGGAGCACCATAAGAAGAGTGGCGGGTGCCCTGAATCCCAGAGGATATAATGTGATCCCGGTGAAGGCTCCCACCGAAGAGGAGCTTTCGCGCACGTATCTCTGGAGATTCTGCACGAATCTCCCGCGCCCCGGCCGGATAACGATATTCGACCGCAGCTGGTACGGCCGGATGATGGTGGAGGCTGTGGAGGGGCTCTGCACGGAAACGGAGTACTGCCGTTCCGCTGATGAGATAAACGCATTCGAGAAAGCCCTTGTGAACTCCGGGGCGACACTGGTGAAGATATGGCTGGAGATAAGTCCCCAGGAGCAGCTGAAGAGGTTCAGGGCAAGGGAGGAGGATCCCATGAAGAGCTGGAAGATCACCGAAGAGGATTGGCGCAACCGTTCGAAATGGGACGTCTACGACCTTTACGTGAACAGCATGATGAAGCAGACGAACACACCGTGGGCCCCGTGGACCGTTGTCGAGTCCGAGGATAAGAAGTACGGCAGGCTGAAGGTATTGGACACCCTGATCGATTCCATGAAGAAGGCATTGGACTGATGCTGTTTCGTCATTCGACGAATAAGGTGTACGTCAATTTTATATAGGGTCGCCCTATAGCATAGGTAATGGCCCAGGAACTAGAGGAGAAGATGGCTGGAGAGATGGCCATGTCCGCGGACCCCGGCAAGACCATGCGAAAATGGAGGGAGGAGTTCGATCTATCCCAGAGCAGGGTCGCCGATGCCATGGGCGTCTCCTGCTCCGTCATAAGCGATTACGAGTCCGGAAGGAGGAAATCCCCCGGAGTCGCATTCGTCAGGAAGTTCGTCGGGACGCTTTTGGACCTGGACAGGGAGGTCGGTTCTCCGACCATAACGAAGTATATGCCGAAAGAGAGGGACGCCTGCATAATAGCCATGGGGGAGTTCCGCGAGGGCATACCCATAACAGATTTCGTGAAGGCTGTTAACGGAGTCTATCTGGCACCTTTGCAGCACTCAGAGAAGAAAGTGTACGGGTACACTATATTGGATTCTCTGAAGGCCATCATGAATCTCAGTTCCGGGGATTACGTCAAGATATACGGATGGAGCACGGACAGGGCCCTCATCTTCACTGACGTGCACTACGGCAGATCGCCGATGGTGGCGATAAGAGCCCATCCGCTGACACCGGCAATGGTGATGTACCAGAAACCGGACAAGATCGACGAGCTGGCCATAAGGCTGGCTAAGCTGGAGGGAATACCCCTGGTCTCCACGGATCTGGAGGTCGGGGAGATGATAAGGATTTTCGAGAGAATGGAAGAGGGGATGTAATGGACGTAGGAATCGTAAGTTACGGGGCATATGTGCCCAGATACAGGATAACTCCCGAGGAGATCGGGAAGGTATGGGGCGATGACGGCAAAGCAATGGGCAGAGGACTGTTCATAGAGCAGAAATCAGTCCCTGCGCCGGATGAGGACGTCGTCACCATATCGGTGGCGGCCGCCAGGGCCATGATGGCCAGGACGGATGTGGATCCGAGGGAGATCGGCGCGCTTTACGTCGGGTCCGAATCCCACCCTTATGCGGTCAAGCCCACCTCCACGATCGTGGCCGAGGCCATAGAGGCAACGCCCGACCTGACGGCGGTGGATATGGAATTCGCCTGCAAAGCGGGAACGGCGGGAATACAGGCCTGCATGGGCCTTGTGGGCTCCGGCATGATAGAATACGGAGTGGCCATAGGCGCTGACACTTCCCAAGGAGCGCCCGGGGATGCCCTTGAGTACTCGGCCTCCGCAGGAGGTGCGGCGTATCTCATAGGGAAGAAGAATATCATAGCCAGGATCAACAAGACCATAAGCTATACCACTGACACCCCTGATTTCTGGCGCAGGGAGGGCCAGCCCTATCCCAGCCACGGAGGCAGGTTCACAGGGGAGCCGGCCTACTTCAGGCATATAACCAATGCGACCCAGAGGCTTCTGGCCGATGCGGGCACGAAACCGGAGGATTACAAGTACGCGGTCTTCCACCAGCCCAACGGCAAATTCCCGACCCGGGTAGCATCCATGATGGGGTTCACGGACGCTCAGATAGAGAAAGGTCTGATGACGCCCTACATAGGCAACACATACAGCGGTGCGGTCCCCATTGGTCTCGCATCCGTATTGGACGTTGCAGAACCGGGCGACAGGATACTCGTGGTCTCTTACGGCTCGGGGGCGGGCAGCGATGCCTTCGACATAACGGTCACGGACCGCATAAAGAAGTACAAGAGGGATGCCGCACCAACAGTGGAGAAGATCATCAGCAGTGTGAAGCAGATAGATTATGCCACTTACGCCAAGTACAAGGGAAAGATAGTGATGAAGGAGGAATCATCATGAGGGATGTAGCCGTGATCGGAGTCGGAGTCACCAAATTCGGTGAGCTCTGGGACAAGTCCTTCAGGGACATAGGTGTAAACGCAGGAATGATGGCCATGGCGGACGCAGGCCTCTCGGGAAGCGAGGTGGATGCTCTGTTCATAGGGAACATGTCCGCCGGCCGCTTCATAAACCAGCAGAACATCGGTGCCATGATAGCCGACTATGCAGGATTCGCACTTAACCACATACCGTCGACCAGGATAGAGGCCGGAGCCGCTTCCGGGGGCATAGCCTTCAGGCAGGGCGTGATGGCAGTGGCTTCCGGTATGCACGACATAGTTGTCGTCGGAGGCGCCGAGAAGATGACGGATGTGGACGACGCATCCTCCAACTCTATCCTGGACTCCACCGCTGACCAGCAGTGGGAGGCGTCCATGGGAGCAACCATGGCATCTCTTTTCGCCATGATAGCCAGGAGATACATCCATGAGGGATTGGCCACAAGGGAGGAGATCGCCTCCGTCTCCGTGAACGGTCACGCTCACGGGGCACTGAATCCCAATGCCCAGTTCAGGAAAGCGATAAAGCTCGAGAGCGTCCTGAGGTCCGGCATGGTCGCAGACCCGCTGGGTCTTTTCGACTGCGCCCCCATCTCGGACGGTGCCGCGGCAGTCATACTCTGTCCGATGGATAAGGCCAAAGAGTATACGGACAACCCGGTAAGGGTTGCAGCGGTCACTCAGGCAAGTGACACACTGGCACTTTTCCAGAGAGACAGCATAACCTCCTTCGCATCATCGAGGATCGCAGCGGAAAGGGCATTCGCGGCGGCGAAGCTCTCGCCGTCGGACATATCTGTCGCAGAGGTCCATGACTGCTATTCGATAGAGGGCCTCATGGCCGTCGAGGACCTGGGACTCTACGGAAGGGGCAAAGGGGGGAAGGCCTTCCTCGAGGGTCAGACCCTCTTCGACGCAGGAAAGATAGCCATAAACACGTCCGGGGGTCTGAAGGCCCGCGGTCACCCCATCGGAGCGACAGGCGTTGCCCAGATAGTGGAGATCGCGGAGCAGGTTAGGGGCACCGCGGATAAAAGGCAGGTCAAAGGAGCCAGATACGGCATGACCCTGAATCTCGGGGGAACGGGCTCCGCAGCTACCGTATCGATACTGGAGGGGATCTGAATGTCATCCACAGCAAGAGAGTGGAGGGAGATACCGGGCAGGTACAACATAAAGGGGTCCAAATGCCCGGAATGCGGGAAGGTATTCTTCCCTAAGCGCAGCATGTGCCCTCAGTGCCGCAGAGCCAGCATAGGTAAGATGATCGAGTATAAGGTGGACGGGAAAGGTACTGTCTACACATACTCCATAGTCTATGACGCCCCTGCGGCCAACAGGCGCATGAAACCCTATGCCGTCGGTATGATAAGGACTGACGACGGGGTGCTGCTCACGGCACAGATAGTGGACGCGAACCTTGAGGATATCAAGATAGGAATGCGCGTTCAGGCTGTTCTCAGGAAGATCGATGAGGACAGTCCCAGCGGCGTGATCCATTACGGGTTCAAATTCGCGCCCTGCGAATGATGGACCTCCCAAACCTTTTAGAAATCACTTCTTCTCTATCTCAAGCATAGCCACAAGCTCAAGTGCCAGGGATTCCGGGTCTATGCCTTTGCCGTAGATGTCTATTCCGAGGGCCCTTGCCTTGTCGATGCTGGCTTCGAGGATATGATCACATCTCTCGGCACCTATGGCCTCCAGTCTCAGGTCGCTTAAGCCGATGATCAGTGCAGCCACAGGTCCTTCGGGATCCTTCGGGTTCATCTTCCTCATCGCCTTCGAGATCTGCCTGTCCCCCGCCGCATACAATATGATCTCGGTGGCCAGGGTCTTGGATCTGTTGGTGCCGTTGCTGAAGGCTCTCTCGGCATGCTCAGCGGCGGACAGCAGATGCGCCGGGCCGCAGACCATATCGGGATCGAACAGCACGGCTTCCCCTCCCAGAGAGCGGAAGTGGTCCGCAGTGACGGAGAAGGGGCGGCCGCCCGTCAGGCCGACAACGGAGAAGTCCATGCCGCCGACAATACCGTATCGGTTTTTAACCTATCTCGCCTGCGTGAATAGCTTTATGAACTTTCCAGCAGTACGAGGGTCATAGGACTAAGTGGTCAAATGGGAGAATGGGTAAAGGTTTCTGCTCCGGCTACTATCTCGAACATAGGCCCAGGCTTCGACATATTCGGCATGGCTCTGCAGGAGCCCTTCGATACGATAGAGGCCAGGAGGATCGATTCCGGTGTCAGCATAACAAGTGTATCAGGACCCGGCTCCGATACGATACCGTGTGATTCCAAGCTCAATTCCGTGGGAATAGCTGCGGAGGAGGTCCTCAGGAGGACCGATGCGGATTTCGGCATAGAGCTCAGGATAAAGAAGGGGATCAGGCCCTGCAGCGGAATCGGCTCCTCAGGCGCATCCGCGGCCGGGGGCGCCTATGCAGCTCACCTGCTCACGGACAAGAAGCTCACGGAGACGGAGCTGGTGCTCTGCGCGGCACACGCCGAGGACGTGACCTCAGGTGGCTTCCATGCCGATAACGTGGCACCGTGCATAATGGGCGGTTTCACCATAATCAGATCCTATCAGCCCTTCGAGGTCGTATCCATAGAGCCGCCCAAGGACCTGGGCGTGGTTGTGGCAATGCCGGATGTTATGGTGGCTACGAAGGAGAGCAGAAGGGTCCTTCCTCAAAACGTACCGGTGAAGGATCTCGTGTTCCACGTAGGTAACGCATCCTGTATGGCGTACGCCATGACCGTGGGCGACATAGAGCTCATAGGAAGATCCGCCCAGGACGCGGTCTTCGAACCTGCCAGGACGCACCTGGTACCGCATCTCAGGGATGCGGAGAAGATTGCCATGGGATTGGGTGCGAAAGCATCCTTCCTGGGAGGGTCCGGACCCTGTGTGATATCCTTCTTCAACAAGAAGGAGACTGACGGAAAGGCTATTGCGGAAGGCATAGTCAACCTTTACAAAGAGAACGGTATGAGATGCGACTCATGGATAACAGCATGGGGAAGAGGATGCAGGAAGGTTTGAATATGGCTGCTCATAAGATTCTGTGCTGGGACTGCGGACGCGAGATCACGGACATGTACGCTTACACGTGTCCGGACTGCGGCGGTCTGCTCACGATAAAAATGGACCTGGAGCCTCTGAAGGGGATGTCCCCGGAGGATCTGCGCTCTGAGCCGATAGGCGTTTGGAGATATGCGCCCTTCATGCCCGTGGATAAGAAGAACGCCGTCACAATAAAGGAAGGGGGCACCCCGCTCTACAAGACCTCAGCCCTGGGGAAGGAGATAGGGATAAAGGACCTGTATGTGAAGTACGAGGGTGCGAATCCCACCGGGTCCTTCAAGGACCGCGGGATGACGATAGGCGTTTCCCACGCAGTGGAGATAGGTGCAAAGATCGTCGGATGCGCATCCACGGGGAACACATCCGCCAGCCTTGCCGCGTATGCGGCCAAGGCCGGGCTGAAGTGTGCCGTCTTCCTGCCGTCGGGCAAGGTGGCCGCAGGCAAGCTGGCACAGGCCATGTTCTTCGGTGCCAAGGTGCTCTCCATAGACGGCAACTTCGATGACGCCCTGGACCTGGCGAGGAAGATGTCCGAGATGAGGGCCATCTACCTCCTGAATTCCATCAACCCGTACCGCCCCGAGGGTCAGAAGTCCGTTCTCTTCGAGATAATGGACCAGCTGAACTATGATGTCCCGGACAGGATAATACTCCCTGTTGGCAATGCTGCCAATATATGGGCGGTTTACAAGGCGCTCACGGAGCTCATGGAGATAGGATGGATAGACAGGATGCCCATGCTCACAGGCATACAGGCGGTCGGGTCGATGCCCGTAGCCAAGGCATTCAGCGAAGGTGCTGAGGATTTCGTTCCAGAGCAGAACCCGGAGACCGTGGCCACCGCGATCAGGATAGGCAATCCCATCAGCGGCAGGAAGGCCCTGAGGGCGATATACGATACCAACGGGTATTCCGTATCCGTTACCGACGAGGAGATAATCGCCGCACAGAAGCTCTTGGGCAGGAAGGAGGGAATAGGTGTGGAGCCCGCATCCGCAGCATCCGTTGCAGGTGCCAGGAAACTGAGGGAGATGGGAATAATCGACCCATCGGAGCGTGTCGTGTGCATATGCACCGGGAACGCCCTGAAGGACCCTGACACAATAATCAGCAACTGCGAGAAGCCCATATCCTGCGCTAACGATCTGGAAGCGGTAAGGAAGGTATTGGGGGCTTAGAACTCGGACAGCCGGGACTGCTTGACTTCCGCAGGAGCAGTCATCTCTTCGGGAGGAAGCACGTCCTCAGGCGGCGAGCCTGCCTGCTCCTTCAGGCTCCTGGCCAGAGCGGGTCCTATCTTAGGCAGCGCCGCAAGCTTGCCCACGTCGATGTACATCAGATCGGCGGTGCTTCTTATTCCTGCATTGAACATGGATCTGGCTCTTACTCTTCCCACTCCTTTGAGCGTTACGAGCTCGATCAGTTCGGACTTGACTCCGTACCTGAGCCTCGTCATCATGGGCCTCATCCGCTTCTCCGCAGGCGGATTGAAAAGACGGGCTATCTCCGTCATGGCGTACATGATCCACTCCGCCTTCTCCACCCTGGATCTTATGTCCCCCGGACCTATCCCCATGCTGTCGGTTATGGTGTCCTCATCAACCTCGCTCATCCAGCTGTCCAATAGAACAGCGGTCTTGAGAGCGGCCATGAACAGCTCCATGGAGTAATTGTCATCCTCGTCCACATCCGTGAGGAAACGGCCGCTGTATTTCTCTTCCAAAGCGAACAGGCCGTCCATGTCCTTCTTCCGCGGGTACAGCGTCATCACGTCAGGGGTGGAGGCGATGGCGTGCAGGATCAGAATATCCTCCGTATCCGCCCTCATCTTCATCACCGCGTCCCTCAGGATCACTGCGGATTTCGGATCTATGTACAGGTCGGAGACTCTCTTCCCGAAGGGAAGTACCGTGACACCGTCATCACCGACCCTCTGCACCATCCCCTCTGATGCAAGGAAATCCACCACATTTCCCACGGCGCTCTCAACCCCGAGCATGGAGGATTCACTGCCGAAGAAGGTATCGCCTATGAAACCGACAATATCCTCCTCGGATCCCACATCACCCGTGGCGATAAGACCCAGTATGTGACTTCTGAGGACTATCTCATTGCCAAGTTTGGACATTATGTTCTCGGAGGCGCATCTTACGTAGTCGTTCATCAGGTGCCTTGCGTCATCCTCATTCTTGGCTATCAGCACGGATTCGCCATAGGGATCGTAACCCGGCCTCCCCGCCCTTCCGCACATCTGCTTGATCTCCATCACAGGTATGGGGGAGTAGCCGGAGTTGGATTCGAACCGTCCTGTATCCCGGACGATGACCCTCCGTGCAGGAAGGTTGATCCCCGCGGCCAGGGTCGGTGTTGCGAATATGCATTTTATGTCCCCTCTCCTGAAGGCATCCTCGACATACCTCCTCTGAGTGTAGGTCAGGCCCGCGTTGTGGAAGGCCACACCGCATTTCACACAGGATGCCAGTTTCTTTCCGAATGACGTCGTATCGGCATCCCCTTCCAGCAGTTTGACATCCTTCTCGCTGAGAGGGTTCGGGCTCAGCTCCCGCATATCCTTGGAATGCTTGGAGGCAAGGGACTCGGTGGATCTTCTTGAATTGACGAATACTATGCACTGCCCCCCGCTCCTGACAGTGTCGGCGATTATCATCCATAGCGGTTCCTTCCCCTCGCCTATCACAACGTCGTCATGACCGTCGAAGAATATGCGGCCGTCGAGGAAGACGCCCTCCTTCAGCACGGTGGGGCGCCATTCGCTGGTCACGAGATCCGCATCCAGCCACATAGCCAGATCCAGAGCGTTGGATATCGTCGCCGACAGAGCTATGACCTGCAGATCCCGGGATTTCCTCATCATCTTGGTAAGGGCAACCTCCAGGGTGGGTCCTCTTCCGGGATCGTGTATGAGGTGTATCTCGTCGGCTATGACGAGGCCCACCTCGTCCATCCAAGTGCTCTTATGGCGCATCAGGGAGTCCGCCTTCTCCGACGTTGCCACGACGATGTCCGCATCATGTATCCTCCGGTCCTCAGAATCCAGGTCCCCTGTGCTCATCACCACCTTTATCCCCAGGTCAGAGAACCTGTCGAGATCGTCCCTCTTCTCGGATGCCAGGGCCTTGAGGGGCACTATGTAGAGAACCTTCCTCCTTCTTTCGAGAACGGTCTTCAAAGCCGCCGCGTACCCGATGAGGGATTTGCCGCTGGCTGTCGGAATGGACACAACAAGATTCTTGCCGGAAAGAGCTTTGGGCACAGCCTCCGCCTGGGGAGGATAGAGTTCATCGAATCCTTGGCGGCTCAAAGCCTCCAGGGCCTCCTCGGGCAGGTCCAGTTCGCAGGTTCTCACAGGCAATCCCAATTCGTCAGACCTATATATGCATTAACATCTCAACAGTGCCAGTATGTGATATTCTCTTTTAGGGAAGAACACATTCATTATTCGTTTGCAGACAATTCTTTTTATACGACCGCACACTAACTATTCAAAGCGGGGTATTAAATGGAAGAAAATAGGAGAGAGGAGATCGGACCCGTCGACGAATGGATCGAGGATCAGGATTTCAACACTACTGACGAGGTCCACATACCCGAGCTCATGGCTGACCAGGTAATAGGCCAGGATGAGGCGGTTCATGTCATAAAGAAGGCCGCTGCCCAGAAGAGGCACGTCATGTTAATCGGGGAGCCCGGCACCGGGAAGTCCATGCTGGCCAATTCCATGGTGGAGTTCCTTCCCCAGGGGGAGCTCCAGGACGTAATCTCATATCACAATCCCGAGGACTACAATGAGCCCCGGATAAGGGTGCTTCCCGCAGGGAAGGGGAGGCCCATAGTCAATGAGCAGAAGGCACTGGCCGCAGAGGCGAAGCGTCAGAAGAACTCTTCTTTCCTCTTCCTAGTATTCGGCGTGGTGATGCTCGGTGTGGTCTACTATCTTTTCACAAGGGACTCGATGCTGCTCTGGATATCCATACTCGTGGCGTTCTTCCTGTACCTCGTTATGAGGAACCCCAACAACCAGAGGCAGGAGATAATCATCGTACCCAAACTGCTGATAGGGCATGAGGCCAATGAGAAGCCCCCGTTCGTCGATGCTACGGGATCCCACTCCGGCTCTTTGCTGGGGGATGTCAGGCACGACCCTTTTCAGTCCGGCGGATTGGAGACACCGTCCCACGACAGGCTTGAGGTGGGCGCCATACACAAGGCCAACAAAGGCGTTCTCTTCATCGATGAGATAAACATGCTGAGGATGGAGTCCCAGCAGGCCATACTCACGGCGATGCAGGAGAAGCGCCTGTCCATAACCGGGCAGAGCGAGAGGTCCTCCGGGGCCCTCGTGAAGAGCGAGCCCGTGCCCACGGATTTCGTTCTCGTATGCGCAGGGAACCTGGACGCTCTGGAGGGAATGCACCCCGCCCTCAGGTCCAGGATAAGAGGCTACGGTTACGAGGTCTACATGAAGAATACCATGGAGGATACGGACGAGAACCGCAAGAACATAATCCGTTTCGTAGCCCAGGAGGTAAGGAAGGACGGGAAGATCCCCGCCTTCAGCAAATATGCCGTGGCAGAGATCATAAGGGAGGCCCAGCGCCGTGCAGGCAGCAAGGGCAAGCTCACTCTCAGGTTCAGAGAGCTGGGCGGCCTGGTCCGTGTGGCCGGGGATGTCGCTGTGGCAAGGAGCGCCAAGGTCGTCACCCGCGAGGACGTGGAGATAGCCAGGAATACCGCCAAGAGCCTCGAGAATCAGATAGCGGATCGCGTTGTCGAGAGTCACAAGAACTACAACCTGTTCAAGTCCGAGGGGTTTTCCGTCGGCATGATCAACGGTCTTGCGGCCCTTAACGGCTCTTCCAGCATGTCCGAGTTCGCAGGCGTCGTTCTTCCGATAGTGGCAGAGGTCGCACCATCTCAGACGAAGAAGGGCGGCAAGATAATAGCCACAGGCAAGCTCGGTGAGATAGCCAAGGAGTCCGTGGAGAACATATCCGCCGTCATCAAGAAGTACACGATGACGGACATCACCGATTCAGACATACACATACAGTTCATCGGCACCTATGAAGGCGTGGAAGGGGACAGCGCGTCGATAACCATAACGACCGCAGTGATCTCCGCAATGGAGGGAATACCGATAGATCAGACCATGGCGATGACCGGCAGTCTGAACGTTCGCGGAAAGGTTCTCCCCGTCGGCGGTATAACCGCCAAGCTGGAAGCTGCTGCGGAAGCGGGCATGAAGAGAGCCATAATCCCCAAGGAGAATGAGAAGGACGTCATGATCCAGGCGAGATACTACGACAGGATGGAGATAATCCTCGTAGAGAATCTGAGGGATGTGCTGGAGTACGCGTTGAAGGACGGGGATAAGAAGGATCAGTATCTGAAGAAGCTGCTGCCTCTGACCGAGAACGGGAAGTCCACTGCCAGGAAGCTCGTGCCCCCGGCGATCTCGGAGGACAGGATAAGGGTAAAAGGAGTCCCGTCGGTCCACACCGAAAACATGATCAGCCAGACCAGCTCAGAGGAAGTGCCAGTGATGAAATCCGATAAGGTGAAGGATCCGGGTCCCGCACCCCTGTGACTGAAAAGATAAATAATATCCGAATAATCTCGGGAACATGGACAGACGGGAAGCGGCATCCGTAGCTTTGCTGACCTCGGCGATTCTGATAGCCTCAGAGGCTCTGCTGGGCTATACGACAGTAAGCCTTGTGGCCCTTGCGGCGGTGCTGCCGCTGATCCTCATCGGAAGCTATCTTCTCACAGGGAAAGGCTCGAAAGCAGTCTCCGGTCTCAACACCGCATCCCCTGAGAGGCTGGCGAAGATAAATGTCAAAGAGGTGACGAAGGCCGCGGGGGCCTTCGTCATCGTTCTGTCTGTGCTGATCTATCTTTTCATGAAGACCATACAATTCGATCCTGCGCGATCCTGGGTCTTTTTGGCGGCGATCCTCTTGTTCACTGCGATAGCCCTGATATACATAAACAGGGCCGAGAGGTTCAAGAGGAGACCCGGGGATCCGGAACAGGAGGAATTCAAACCTCTGAGCAGGAAGACGGTTGCGGCGATACTTCTGTCGACGATCGCATTGCTGAGCGTCACAGTCCTGCTAACTTTCTCGGGAAGCGTGAACGTTTCGGTGGGAGAAACACACCTCTCCGTAGAATCGTTCATGGTGGACGAGACCATAGCCTATTCGGAGATATCAAGCGTAGAGATCATAGACGATTTCCAGGCGGGGCACCGTGTGATGGGATTCGGCGGATTCAGCATTCAGAGCGGAGAGTTCTCCAACGATATGTTCGGGGACTACACTCTCGCCAGGTACACTGATGTGGGGAAGGTCGTGGCGGTTCACCATTCCGGAGGGGTCCTGGTCTTCAACCAGAACAGCGACGCCGCCACATCAGCAGCCTATGATCAGCTGATATCCAGGTTGCCTTAGCCCTTGACGTAAGCGCTGGCATAGAAGGCAGATATGGCCTTGTACAGCATGTACACGTCCGCCTTCGAGACCACTTCCATGGGAGCGTGCATCGAAAGCACCGGAACTCCCATATCCACAGTATCCAGGTTGTGAACGGAAATCTCGGAAGCTATGGTGCCGCCACCGCCGATGTCGACTTTGCCGAGCTCCCCGACCTGCCAGGGGATCTTGTTCTCATCCAGTATCCTGCGCAGGAAGCCCATGGTCTCCGCAGACGCATCGTTGGTGCTGTATTTCCCCCTGGAGCCGGTGTACTTGGAAACGACGGGCCCTCTGTTCAGGAAAGAGCAGTTGTTCATCTCGAAGACCTCGGGGAAGGCCGGGTCCACCGCCGCATTGACATCGCAGGACAGGCAAACGGATTTCTGAAGAACATGCCTGCTCTCTGCGCCGTAGACGGATACGAAGTCCTCCAGGAAGTCTCTGAAGAAAGTCGATCTCATCCCTGTATTGCCGTCAGATCCCGTTTCCTCCTTGTCAGCGAATACGGTTATGGTGGTGTACTCCTGATCCTTCGTATCTATCTCGGCCATGAGGTTCGAGTAGGCGCATACCCTGTCGTCCTGACCGTAGCCTATGATCATGGACCCGTCGAATCCCAGGTCCATGGGCTTGCAGGAAGGAACGGCGCAGAGCTCGGCAGACAGGAAATCGCTTTCCGTTATGCCGTACTTCTCGTGCATTATGCTCATCACGTTGAGCTTGACCTTCTCAGATACTTTATCGTCGGGATATGTCCAGCATCCGGCGAGTATGTTCATCTGCTCTCCTTCCAGAGCCTCGGCCATGGGCTTCTTCATCTGGTTCTGTGCCAGGTGAGGCAGGAGGTCGGTGACGCAGAAGCGGGGCTCGTCCTCCTTCTCGCCTATGGAGATCTTCACGGTGCTCCCGTCCTTGAGACACACGACGCCGTGGAGGGAGAGAGGGATCGCGAACCACTGATATTTCTTTATCCCGCCGTAATAGTGTGTTTTGAAGTAGGCCATACCCATGCTCTCGAACAGAGGATTGGGTTTGAAATCCAGTCTGGGGCTGTCTATGTGGCTGACACCTATGCGGGCACCCTCCGATATCCCCCTCCTGCCGACGGTCACCATGATGAGGGTCTTCCCTCTGTTGACCATGTAGACCTTGTCGCCGGCAACGTATTCGGTGCCGTGCCTGAATTCTTTATAGCCCTTCTTTTCGAGCATCGGAACGACATAGTCCACGATCTCCCGCTCAGTCTTGTGGCTCAGGAATTCCTTATAGCCTTCGCAGAATTCCCGGGACTGTTCCAGGAGCGTGTTCTCTATCTCCCCCAGGCTCTTCGGTTTGCTGAGCAGCTTCTCTTCGAGGATCTGTCCTTTGCTCTTCTCGTTTTCCATGGTACGATTAACTCAGGCTGTGTACTTGATTGTTTTCAAGACCCCATGGCATCTGTTTAGATACGGAACCGCGATATGCCCACCATGAGAGACTTCAGGAATGTGGCGTACTCAGAGGCATTCGCACTGAAAAGCAAGGTATCCGAAGGAAAGGGCCAGACGATAAGCTCGGGTATCCTGTACAAGGATGACATCGAGATATACCTCTATTTCCTGGATGCTGACGAGGAGATAAGCGAGATGAAGGCCCCCTATGACAATCTGATGATCGTTCTCGAAGGGGAGCTGAGAATAGGCCTCGAGCCTCCTGTGCTGCTGAGTGAGGGGGATGCATTCATATTGCCTCCCGATACGCAGGTATCACTACATGCGGATAAACCAAATAAGCACATCAGCATTCTGTTGCCCATGGAAGAAGAACTCATCAAGAATGTTGAGAAATCCAAGAAGATGAAGGCCAAAGACATGGTGGACTACCGTCCGGGGCAGATAGCGAATCTGACTTTGGTGAAGAGATCCTCCCTTAACATGTCCGTGATTGCCATAGATGAGGGCGAGGCTCTGAACACGCATTCGGCCCCGGGTGACGCCATGGCCCTCGGATTGGAAGGGGAGGGAGAGATCGTCATCGGAGGCGTGCTGTATATCCTTAAGGAAGGGGAGACCATCATCATGCCCAAGGACATACCGCACTCAGTAAAGGGCGTTACCCGCTTCAAGATGCTGCTGATCCTTGTCAAATAAGGGCGATCGAAACCAGTTTATATTTTATTCAAACATTTTATAAAAAACTTTATCAATGGGGCATCAGCTTCCGTATCACAGGAGCCCGGAAGGATGAGCGACGACAAGCAGAGAAGATGCCCCGTATGCGGCGAGCCTTTGGTGAGGATCGGGATTACAAAGGACACCTGCGGCATATGCGGTAAGGTATTCAGCAAAGAGGATCTCTGTTCTGCTGACCACAAAGTGTGTCCCGAATGCCGTGGATCCATGACTGTGGACACCATAAACAAAGTATGTTCCTCATCCTCATCCCGCGATCCGTACGAGATACTCACGGAGATCATGTCAGAACCGCCTATGCGGATGCATGATGCGAAACATCACATGGCCGTAGGCTCGGCCCTTCTGGCCGCTTACCGCAATTCCGGCGGCGTGGCGGATCTCGATAATGCGCTCAAGGAGATCCAGAAGAGAGGCAGCTCTGCGCCTCCCGGGGCATGCGGTTTCATCGGCAACTGCGGCGCGGCCGTCAGCGCCGGAGCGTTCTACAGTGTTGTCACCGGGGCAAGCCCGTACAGCGAGGGCGCTCAGTGGGGTGATGTCAACATGCTCACGGGAAAATGCCTGATGGCAATGGCCGAGATAGGCGGTCCCAGATGCTGCAAGAGGAACTCATTCATAGCAATCGGGACAGCCGTTGAGCAGGTCGGTGATAAGCTGGGCATCAAGATGGAATATCCTGAGAAGATAGAATGCGGGTTCAGCGACAGGAACGAGGAATGCATAAAGGAGAAGTGCAAATTCTACGTTAAGAAATGAGAGTAAATGGTTTCTGATTCTGCGGAGCGGTGTTTACTTCTGCTCTCTGGGATCGGGGGCGTTGGGCGCACAGTCGCCCGCAGGCGTCTCATAAAGAGGCAGGGCCTTGGACCTGTTGACGCTCAGTACTCCGTTCGGCACGTCAAGGAAGTCGACCAGATCCTGATCGGAGACATAGTGGCCTTCCGCTATGAGCGCTCCGTCATACTCTGCCAGAGGCAGAACTCCGATACCCTTCTTAGAGACCAGGTCGAAGGCCTCGCCGTCGCCTTTCACATCGGAGGCGGACTTGCAGTCAACGTACTTCACGTTGATGCCGGCCTTCTTCAGCTTCTCCAGGGACGCCATCAGTCTGCTGGAGTCCGAAGCATTCTTCTTACGGGCTTTTTCCGAGTCGTAGATGATCATTTGGGCCTTCATCATATTGAAAGTGCCTTTTTGATATATTATCGCATTGCAAGCAAACCGCATATCCGTAGATCCCGGAGGATGCCCCTGCGATGGCCGGACAGGGCATTTCTTTCTGTTGCGTCAGAGTGCTCCGGGAGACGGTGAATCCAATCAGCAGTTCACAAATCATCATTTTGATATGTCAGGCAGAGAGGACTTCGTAGTGCATCAGGATCTTCTCATTTTCAATTCTCTTATGAATATTTACGCCGGCCCGCAAGCGCTGCATATTGTTCTTTCGCATGCCGAAACGCATTAAAAGAAATGACAGATGCTTTTATATATGTCGGGAAACAAGCTTCTAGTATATAACCGTGAGTCATAGTATCTTTACTTAGCGCAAAAGATAAGTATTAGTTTTGTCAAAACTACGCAATCTATTTTAATGGTTTGTTGTGAACGGTCAGTAAAAAGAAACTATTAATACGGAACAATTTTTTTTAAAAAACAAGTGTTGTGATGCCCGTCATATTAAATCCCCAACTCCCAAACTTGCAATAACAAGGATTTAGCACCCTATATTACGCGCATGAGTGTGCACGCGCGACTCATAGAACAGGCGGATCGATGCCGAATGCCTCGTAGATCAGACGCTGCTTCTTGCCGATCTCCGAGACCATCATCGTCCCGCCGATCTTGGATACGGTCACCAGGTTGAGCTTCTTCAGTATCGACGGTATCCCGAGCTTTCTCAGTCCGTTGTCCTTCGATACCTGCGCGTTCATGTACATGCGCAACCCCGTCGCGATGAACTGGATGAACATCACGCCCTCTGCGGACACAGCGTCACGGACGTATTCCAGACCGCCGTCCATATCGTCCTTCAGCATCTCGTAGTCCTTCTCCACCCAGCCCCTCAGGCGGTACAATTCGAGAACTGCCTCCGGCGTGTCGGCCGATGTGGTCAGCAATATCAGCCTTCCGCACTTCCTCATGGCGAAGGATGTGGCATTCCGCTTCCTTGCGAGGGATATCATGCCGTTGTCCTCGGATATGTCGAACAGCTGGCGCAGATCCGAGTTGCGGCCGTCGAAAAGAGCGGAGACGTTCTCTTTCGTATACTCGGTCTTCGCCGCTTCGCGTTCTACGGAATCGATGCGTTCGGCGAGCGTATCTATCTCGTCCTTCCTGCGGTCGTTGTTCTGGTAGACGATGGCTCTCATCGTTCCGATCGGTGCTCCGTCGCGATCGACGATATCGGAGAACGGCATTCCGACCGTGATGTCGGCGAAGAACTCCGTCCTTCCGTGGAAACGGAACATGTTCTCGGGATTCTCCAGATCGCCGATGGCTTCCGATAATGTTGATTTGAACAGGTTCTTACCGGAAGGTATCGGAACGGTGAAGCCATAGCCTTCTGTATACATCGTCCTGAAGTTGTTCTCCGAGTAGAATCCGCGGTCCATCACCAGATGCTGCGACGATGACCCCATGCCCTTGAGCTCTTTGATGAGATTGACGACCGTCACGCTGTCGCTTATGCTCCCGGGATACAGCTTGTAGAACACGGGCATCCCTCTGTCCAGCGAGTGGACGTAGCCCATGTTCACCTGCGGAAGGCCGCTCTTCTTGTATTTGCGGCCGTATTCAAGCATGTCGAACAGCCTGGATGATGAGAAAAGAACAGTGGTGTCGAATATCACGACGCCGGAATCCTTCACCGCCGCAGCGCAGTATCTCTTTCTGGCATCCTCGTTGCGTCCGATGCGCTGGACGATCTCGGACATCCTCTGCGACGAGTAATCGGAATCGATGTCCAGAAGTTCGCGGAGATATGTGGATTCGATTGAGTCCTCGATGTTCCTGAGACTTGACGGCTGAGCTATGCGCATTATCGCAAGTGCGAGTATGTCCTTCCCCGTATCGTTCCCGAACGCGTCTGTCAACGCCGCTGAGAGTCCGGAATCGTCGGCCAGATGCGTTAGCAGATGGTACTGGCCGATATTCTTGCTCCAGTACAGCGCTTCAGGCCTCTTTACGACGTCGTCGGTCCTCTTGCGCCTGCTCTCGTCGAGCACACCGTTCTCGTCGCAGGGTCCGATGTACTGCCGTTTCTGCTTGGAGTTCTTCTTCTCGGGATCCCAGACGGCCTCCGTGACCCTGTAGAGGTAGTACTTCCCGCGGATCTTCTGGACGACATCGTAGCTAATTGTTATTGGTAATAACAATGAAAGTATATAAATACTTCTGGTAGCCAGATCAAAAATCAATCACCACTTGTTATTGCAAAATCGGGAGTTGGGGTAAAAAGCGTTTTTTCGATCTCGTAATTATATAGAGGACGCGATCGTAAACACTAATGAAAACCTGGAAATTTCCAACCTGATGCAAAATTATTTAGAGCAATCATACGAAAACAAGTTGGAAATTATTAATTTGCCCAGCGTTTCGAGCAATTATGCCCGCAATATAGGTTTCAAAATATCGAAAGGAGACTATGTAACATTCTTGGACGATGACGACGAGTTAACCGCCGACAGACTAGAGGGCAATTGGAATCGTTCGATGACGACTCTTCATTTGTCTATTCGAACTATATCGTAATTAGTCCCCATAATGGCCAACATCCGTTCTTCTCGGAAACGCCTGACGCCTGGAATGTAGATAAAACACTATACTAAGAGCCATGTGCACGACCATCCCGAACCCGAACATCGATATGATGAACGGTATCGAGGCGGTGAACCATCCTCCAAGGAACATTGAGTACACCAATCCGTAATATCCTATGTTCACGACCAGGGATATCCCCAACAGATACCACGTCTTCCCAACCGAGGTCAATATGCCGTCGAACACCGCCGCTACGGCGTATGCTACGTAGAACGGGACCAGCAGATACAGTATTTCCAAGACGCCCCCGGGGTCCTGGGCCTGCACCACGTCCGTGAACATCACATCCCATAACGGTACGGACAGCAGCCACGCAAACGCTATGACAGCAACGAGCACGAGGTAATTGTAGATCCGTCTATAACCGTTGTAATAGTCCCTTTTCGCAATCTCCGAGAGAGCGACTATCGGTATCAGCAGCCATCCCCAGATGAAGTTGTTGGCCAACCAGTATATCCCGACGGAGGAGACCTCGTTGACCATCTTCACGATTATCACCATGTACACAAGGTTATCAAGGAATATTTGGGAACCGGAGAACATACCCGTACGGGTCCAGTCCTTCATTGTAAGTTTGTCGAACCTTATCTTGAACTGTAACAGTCCCTCTTTGTGAAGTAGGAGTGATGAAACAATCAGCAGTGCGATGTTAGTTACGATGTTGGTCATCGCGATGCCCATCACTCCGTGTTCCGGGATGAGGATCATATTGCCTATAGACAGTATTGAAACTTTTGCCATCAATAGGAACAATACGTACCTCCATCTGCCGCGTACCACGAATATTACGTAGATGAAAGAGCTTACGAATCCCAATACGAACCCTATCGTCTCTAAACGCAGATAGGCGAGGCTTTCGCCAGGGGCGTCCATGTACGAGGATAGGGAACTTGCGTAGACGTAGATGAATACGGATACTATTGTGTAAAGGACGAGCCCTACGGCGAAGGTCTGTGTTATCCTCGATCTTAGACGGCCGTCGTCGTTCGCGACCTTGTTGAACACGAAATACAACGGAACGATGAGGAAGGCCAAAAGCGTCTCGTTGAAGAGGTCGAACCATTCTATCTGGCCTGCGACGTTCAGCAGATTGTTTTCCAGACCTGATATCAGATGGTCTACGATCAGTTGGTTGATGCTTGGGACGAAGGCGAATAGCATCAACGCTATGAAAAGGAGGTAATCCGCTTTTACGAATCGGTTGGACTTTAGCTGTTCTATTATCGAGATGCTGTCAAGGGAAGAACTCATGATCGATACCTCGGGGTTTGTTGGATTAGGCATTCGGCGTTTGTATGCATTTGTACATAAGCATATTTGGTTATGACCATATGTTCACAGCCGGAGTATATAACAATCTTGGAATTTTATATACGTATATGGCGGATTTTGAAAGAGCTGAAAGGATATTTAAACAAGCCAAAGAGATATACGAGAATTTCAAAGATATAAACAATCTTGTCGATCGGTCAGGTTTGGTAAAAGTACACAACAATCTAGGTTGCGTATATACAGAAATGGGGAAATATTCATTAGCCAAATCAGAATATAAAAAAGCTGAAAAAATATGCGTCAATTCTTTGCCAGAAAATCATCTTGATGTAGCTGTGACGAACAATAATAGAGGCAGCAATAAAAGGAGATTAGAAACACCCGCAACCGATAAATTATATTATTATTATTATTTCATCGATGCAAGGAGAAATGGAAGCACGTTCGGCGAAGAATACAATATTATGGAATCAAGCAAGAATATAAACAGAAAAAAAACCATCAGATTAAGGAATTAAAAGCGAGAGAATACTACGTGCGTGCAGAAAGTATATATCATAATTTCCCAAAGGGCGACCCTTACCGTGCGGGGGTAATCAATAATATGGGCAATCTCTCCGTTTCAGAAAGAGAATACGAAGACGCAATAGAGTATTATGAGTGCGCTGATAAGATGTTTGCTTCTTTATATCCAAACGAGAAACATATTGACCGGATTATTCCTTAGCTGAATAAAGCAAACATAAGAGTAATAAATAACGACTACGACCTTTTCGATAAAACACTTGAATCATACGAATGTATCATCAAAGTCTTCGAAGAAAACATAATGTTTGGTAAAGACCACCCGCATGTAGCAGGTATTCGTAACAATATAGGCAATGTTCATAGAAAAAGAGATGAGCGCGATTTAGCAATAGAAAATTATGAATCAGCGCTTGAAATTTATGAGAGAAGAGGATTCACAAAAGATAAAAACGGAATGATGAGCAACCCAGATGTAGAAGGGGTGGAAAGCAATTTAAAAAGTCTTTCCTAAGAACGTATTATGAAGAGCTGATTTGATGACTTTAAAACGCGATGTCGAAATTTCTAAACCGGAAAAAAGGATTACCGAGATAGCAGAGATGGTTCCGCATACTCAGTCTGTTTTCAACCCGAGTCTGACACTTACGTGAGGTTTTGACCTGGCTTTCGCTGAATGATTTCGCCATTGTACGTCCGATCCGCGTTCTCACTTAGCGTTCTTCAGACGAGAATATCGTCTATGAGCGTCTGTCCGGGTGCCTTCGGCACCGGAACAGACTCTTTTTGCCCCCACAGACGACGGATGATGCGTCCGAAATTGCTGAAAACACGTCTTCTCTCCATCCCATTCTGCACCAGAACCGTAAGTGAGAACGAGCTCAGCTCCTCGCACATCGATTCTGCAGTCCTCCCGCGGAACTCGGGATAGAGAAAGCGTATCATGGATATACAGAACAACGCCAGGAACGAGATCAGGGTACGTCCTCTGATCGCATCCTCGGAAGTGCATCTGGCCGGTCTCCAGTCAATCCCGTGTTTGAGGTCGCGGAACGCCGTCTCCACGTCGTTCCTCGCACGGTACAGGTCGAGTATCTCCGAAGCTGTCAACGGACGGTTCGACAGCAGCACGAAAAGCCCCTCGCGTCCCGCCATCATCCTGTCCACGGCCATATCCAAAGCTTCCTCCTCGGTCCTTCCTCCCAAGGGGAACTGATAGGACAATCGAGTGTCGACGAAACAATTCGAGTTACGGTACTTCTTACGCGGCCTCCGTCCCGAATCTATGTTCTTCCTGATCGTCTGCATCTCGTCCCAGTCGTGCTTCGCCTTGCTGCGATAACGGTACAGGATATCGGAACGCAGCTTCAGGTTCCTGAATATGTACCTCGTACGTCCGAGGTTGCCTTTGGTCCTTATGAACGAGATATCCTCGTCGATTTCGATCCATTCATCACGATGCGCCTTCACGAACGCATCGTCCGATGCGTTCAGCTGCATGCGCGTCACGAATCCGAGACCATTGGAATCCAGCATCCTGGCGTTGTTCATGGAATACGCGCCATTATCGAAGACGATCATCGCATCCTTCGGCAGTATCGGAAGGACCTGCTTCAGCGTGTCGTCGAAGTGCGTCACATCCAGTATGTTCCCCGGATTCACGGTCAATCCTACAGGCATCCCCGAATCGCGGTCCATGCTCAATCCAACGGTCACCTGAGGCCTGTCAGGTCTGTGGTCCCTCGAATACCCTACGCGGACCACACCTTTCTGTGGTGCTTCGAAGTACATCGAGGTCCAATCCATGAAGACGGTGTCCATCTTCACCCCGTATCTCGACTTCAGTACGCGTCCTAGGAATGAGACGATGGAATCGCTGTTCCTCCCCAGACGTTCGACGGTGCGGTACACGGACCTGGGCGCGTTGGCGTCCAGTCCGTACTCCGCACGGATCACGTCATTGTTCAGCAACCTATCCAAACGGTTCACGGATAATCCCGTCATCTCCACTGAGTTCGCTACCAGAGCAATCGTCTCAGCTGCAACGGAGTTGCCCTGAGACCGCTTCAATCCGTTTAGGAACACGTCCAAACCCATCTCCCGGAACACGGATTCCGCAAGGACCTTGTTGCCCGCGATCATCGTCACATTTTCGTTCGGTGCCGGTATCTTCACATGCAGTCTGCTTCTCTTACGGGACATTTTCTCTCTTTTCCCGCCAAACAAAACAGACCTCGGACCGCAAGATTAAAGGATTCGATTCCGATGATAAAGACGGCCTTTCGGCCTGTTTGTGGTTTGGCGACTAAGAACTATCGAAAGGCCTATTCTATCTTTGCCCAGTATCGACAGGATCGCTATCGCTGAAGCTCACGCCATATTCTGAAAAAGAGCCCTATGTGTCAAACGCGGGTCACAAAGTGTATAAGCATTGTGTCAGTTAGGAAAAACAGCTAGCTTATTGATTCTTTTATGGTGGATAAAAATGACGGCACACAGGTATCTGGATATTTTTGAATCTTACAACAGATTCTACAATGGGAAGAAGACGCGCGAGGATACTTGGGATTATTGCACCGTCCCCGATAGTGCTCTTATGATGAAGAATAAATATGACATCAAATTCACCGATGACATAGTACCAGATGACGACGACCTCTGTGACAGGTTGTTTCTAGCCGGCGTGGAAATGCTTGCTACTACGGGATTCTACAACACTGACCTTGGACGGGTCCTTTCTCTGACCGAAGATGAGATATATGAAGGTATCAAGAGGGCTCCAAAAGAGCTTACCTTGGGATCCGGAAAGGACCAGTGCATATGCAGAAAGAGACTTGGCAATGCGGATTTCAAGCCCCTTGTGGAGGGAGGGCCTACGGGTGCCCCCGTTTCCGAAGAGATATATATTCCCATGATGCGCAGCTATGCACAGGAATCCACTGTCGATCTTTTAGTTAGCGGGGTCCTTAACACGGTGGACGGATATCCGTCCACCACCAATACGCCATGGGAGATCCGTGCAACACTGGCCGAAATACGATATGTGCGGGAGGCTGCACTTATGGCCAACAGACCGGGGCTCGGCATATAGGGGCCGGAAACACCGCTTTCTGCCGCGGGGCGCCTTTCTTCCGACCTGACTGAATGGGGGCTTAAAAAGAACGACCTCCATGAGGTTTCGCAATTAAACGAGCTTAAGATAGACACGTCCGGCCTCAACATGCTTTCAGGATGGGTCGCCAATGGGGACACGATCATGATGGAGCAGATGCCGATGTTAGGTGCCTATCTCGGAAGCGTCGAAGAGACAGCAATTTCGGATGTAGCGGCAACGCTAGCTTCTTTCGTCCTGTTCAATTGCGATATTCACTTGGACGGACCGATCCATATAAGGTGGGGCACGACGACCACGAGAGAGACCCTGAAGGTAGCCGCCCACGCATGTGCGGCACTAGATAAGAACACGGACCTTCTGCTAGGCAACCAATATTACACATTAGCAGGGCCCTGCACAGAGATGTGTTTCCTGGAGACCGCGGCGCAGGCTATCACCGATACCGCTTCAGGAAGAGAACTGATATCCGGTGTTGCATCGTCCAAAGGTGTCACGCAGGACAGGACGACAGGGATGGAGTCGAGGATCATGGGCGAGGTGGCCAACGCGACCACGGGATACAGCATTCCAGAGGTCAATAAAATATTGAATTCCCTCGTCGGGCTTTATGAGAGGGACCTTATACACGCGCCTGCAGGGAAGCGTTTCCAAGATTGCTACAACGTTAAAAAAATATTGCCCACAGCTGAGTATATAAACATATACGATAAGGCGATCTCTACGATAGGGCGCTGCGGCCTAGATGTCGGGCCATTATGATAAAATTTGGCCTGTAGATCTCAGTCTTTATATCAGATATATTTGCAAATACACGGCGGCCATAGGTCGATGCGTCGAAGGAAGTGTGTCGGGCCGTTCAAAAGCACATTGTGCCCGAGGCCAAAGGATAACTGATGTGTTCTCATCGTCTATGCCATCGTTGCAATTTTTTAACCGGGCGTACGCGTATATCTTTATGACAGTCTGAAAAAGGATGGACATAGACCTCCGAGGCCATATTTAGGGGTAAGATCTCAACGCGAGTGGAAAATATATTGTCACAATGGCGCAGTACGATGTGTGCCAAGTTTTGTCTCAAAAACATATCAAAACGTGTTGTTAAAGTGCATGGATAAGGCGCTGACGATAATTTCGCGGAGATAATATAGAAATATTCAGGAAATCAACGATCATGAAGTCAAAATACATATGCTGTATGCGTGCGCCCACCGCTGGGGACGCTGACAGGTATGTTTACTCTCTTTGGCCCGTCAGATCGCTGGCTGGAGCCACGATATGTAACAATAAAGCATAAGTTTAAATACAGTATTTCAAAAAATACGTTTTTTAAAGCAACAATTATATAACCATAATAACAGCTACTAGCTCGTAAAGGGGGACGGTCCGGCGACCAGCTGGCCTCTAGAGCTTCGCTAGCGGGGATCGACACCCCGGTCTCTCGCCATTAACGGAATAACGTGATCAGATGGTCGTTCGCTACACAGAATCGCAAATACAAAAGCTCAGAGAGTACGGCGACGGCCCTGTTGACCTTTCAGAATTTTCTGACGCAGCCGAGAGGGACATCTCCTTTACCAAACTTATGGCTGCCGAGATGTCTGCCAACGATGCCGCCATCAGAGATATGGTTTCAAATCCGCGCGGGCACGACCTCGTCCGGTTGGAGAGAGAGCTCAGCAATGCGCTGGTGGATGCCGGATTCGTAGAAGTAAGGACCCCCACGATCATATCCAAGGCAGCGCTGGCCAAGATGACTATAACGGAGGACCACCCGCTCTACAGGCAAGTTTTCTTCATAGACAGCAAGAGGTGCCTCAGGCCGATGCTGGCACCCAATCTTTACTATTACATGAGGAAGCTTCGAGACCACACCGACGATACGATAAGGTTCTTCGAGATAGGGTCGTGCTTCAGAAAAGAATCCCACAGCGGAAGGCACCTGGAAGAATTCACGATGCTGAATCTCGTCGAGCAGGGGCAGATAGAAGATCCGGTGGCCGATCTCAGAGAGTTCATCGATATTGTGATGGACACCGTAGGGATGAAGTACGGGACGGCACGCGAGGAATCGGACGTCTACGTGGAAACGCTTGACGTAGAGGTCGACGGCGTAGAGGTGGCATCGGGCGCCGTCGGGCCGCACATCTTAGATGCGGCACATGATATTCACGAGCCATGGTGCGGGATAGGCTTCGGCCTCGAACGTCTCTTGGCCATGAAAAACGGAAAGAACAGCGTACGTAAGACCGGGCGCAGCCTGACATATATGAACGGACGCAAAATAGATTGAGGTGATTTTACGGATGTACAGGAAATATTAGACAGGTCAGCGGCCGGGGAGGGGCTTACTTACGACGATGTTGTAAGGCTTTTTAACGCGGATGCGAAAGAACAAGAAATCCTCTTCGAGACCGCCCGAAACATAAGGGACAGGGAATACGGTAAGAAGATATTCACTTACGGTTTCGTTTACTTTTCCACATATTGCAAAAACAACTGCTCGTTCTGCTATTTCAGGAGGACCAGCGGGCTCGAGAGATACAGGAAGTCCACCGAAGAGATAGTGGCGCTGTCCGAAAACCTGAGGGATGCAGGCATAAACCTTGTCGATCTGACCATGGGCGAGGACCCCGTGATGTACAGGGATGGATGTGCCAGATTGATCAACACGATCCAATCCGTCAGAGATGCGGTGGACATAGGCATAATGGTCTCTCCCGGCGCCGTTCCCAGGTCCGTTTTCCCTAGGATGGAGGAGGCAGGGGCCGACTGGTATGCATGTTATCAAGAAACATACAATCTGGAACTCTTCAAGAGGCTCAGATTGGAGCAGGACTATCAGACACGTATCGATGTCAGGAGATGGGCCAAAGAAGCAGGCATGCTGACCGAGGACGGGATGATGGTCGGACTTGGAGAATCCGTCGATGACCGCGCTGATTTCGTTATGAGGATGGGACCGCAGGGTTGCGAGCAGATAAGGGCGATGACATTTGTCCCCCAGGAAGGCACCCCCATGAAGACTCTTAACGCGACCGACTCGACGAACGAGCTTCTGTCCATCGCGATAATGAGGATAATGTATCCTGACCGTATAATCCCGGCAACATTGGATGTCGAAGGG
>ENA-UOOK01001880-UOOK01001880.1-fermentation-metagenome-genome-assembly--contig:-NODE-1880-length-26937-cov-35.880031_pt1 | contig 26937 bp, 27 predicted proteins | sample MGYA00245777_ERZ724023 | MGnify/ENA primary metagenome ERZ724023 (study PRJEB28704, sample SAMN03018312) | fermentation metagenome | biome: anthropogenic terrestrial biome; feature: soil... | reverse complement strand
TTCACCGCTGTATTTTTAAACTGCCATCTGCTGCACTTTTATTTTGCCATACACACAATTATAAATATGACTTCGGCATGACGGTTCTTTAACTATCATGTCTTTTTGTTTTGTAAACACAGGAGAATTTCAAACAAATAACAATATTGCATTGAAATGCCATCTATCAAAAAAGAAGTTTTACGTGTTGCCGCTTACTGCAGAGTCAGCACAGCTTATGAAAGAACAACAAAACGCGTCCGCATGGAAAAAGCGGTCGGGCTTTTATTGGAAAGCGATATGCCGGTTTTGGAAATTGCCAGGAGTGTCGGCTATTGCGGCGACGGCCATTTTCACCAAGCCTTTCGGGAGATGTATGGGACCACTCCTGGGAAGATGCGTAGAGCGATTCAAAAGAATGCGGAATAGTATCCCAAGAAGCGTAGGAACTTTCAGAGCTGTCTTAACTCATAACGAGCAATAGGATTGGTATCTTTTTTACCTAACCTCTCATGTTCATGTTCAAGGGGCACGATGTGGAATTGCCGGATTCCTGGGTCTTTTCAGGTCGTCATGGCAAGCGATGAAAATATCCTGCCCCTTGTTTTTTGGGGTTCAAGAGAATTCTAGTCCTCGACTCTTATCATCCGTTCTTCTTTATTTTTATAAAGATTATTCTTAAGTTTTTCTATTTTAAACGGTTTCCCGTGGGCAGGATAAATCATCTTGGCCTTCTCCGCAATAAGCCTTTCCCAATTTTTATAATACTGATTTAAATCAGCCATAAATATGACACAGTACCTGGTTCCCATAAACCGCAGCATATTGGAAGCGGCATCCCCCGTAAAGCATATGCCGTTATCAAGCAATAATGCAATAGAGTCGTCGGTGTGTCCGGGAGTATAAATTATTTTACCGGGAATCTTTATCCCGATTGTTTTTAATGCTGTTTCCCTTTCAATAACAATATCATTACTTCGCACTTCATAGGGCGGAAAAGCAAAATCCCATTTCTTATTGAATCTTTTTACTGTTTTCATCATCATCCCTACTCCGGCGTTAATGTATTTACAATTGGTGAGATCGTCTTTCCCTTTTTGGAGATGAGGGATTGCTTTGGCATGCATGATGATTTTGCAAGCCGGATTATGGGCTTTAATTTCATTCAGCAGTCCGCAATGGTCGTCGTGGTGATGGGTTAATAAGACATAGGCCAGATCATTAACGCTGATATTCAAGTCTCTCAATCTTTTTCGGAAGAGATGCTTATGTTTTTCGTAACCTGTATCAATCAGCAGATACTTATTTTCAACCGGAATAAGATAGCACACCGTCTCATTTAATCTAAGCTTAACTATTTTCATCTTTATAACTTTCTCCTCCTCTCATTTCTGATTTCGCTTAACTACAGGAGTTAGAAGAGATCGCCCGCCGCAGGATAAATAGCCGACTGTTCCTTTTCCAGCTCCGCGCAACCATCCTTGAGGCGTTTTCTTGCAACTTCCATATATGGATTCCTTATAGCATCGGCAGGACATTCGTGATAACATTCGGCGCACAGAATGCATTCTTTTTTATCCCGCACCATCTTAACGGTTCCATCCACATAATCAAACATATTTACAGGACAAACCTCTATACATTTTTTACATTTCAGGCACTTCTGAAGGTCGATGTTTACATCTTTGAATTTCTTATGAAAAAATTCCTGACTGAAAATATGGTATAGTATTCTTTCCGATAGCTTGGAATACAAAAATGACTTGCCGGCATCCTTTGTTTTTTTATCGTCTCGCCCTGCTATGCTTATCATTCTATCAACAGCGTCAGCAATAATCTTTTCCTCCAATTGTCCCGGCTTTGTTCCGTTGATTACCTTAGCGAAAGTTTTTGTCAATGTATGCTCCGCGGCTATCTTGACTCCTAAAATTGATTGACGGTTCTTTCTTTTTAAATACCTCCCCATTTCTTCCAGCGCGATACTGCTGTGCACGCCGCCATAAGTTATAAAGGGAACAGCCAGATCTCCATATTTTCCTCCGGCTTCAGGAAGCAGCTCAATGAGCCGCAAGATGTTTTTCTCAATATGTCCGGCATATACAGGACCTCCGATAAGCAGAACATCGTGCTCGTCAAGTTCTTCCCCCAGATACCGCTCTGCCTGGCTGCTTTGGAGATACTTGGAGTTTTTGGTGATATTGATGAGTTGAACCCCAATGTTTTTATTTTCCAGCTCTCGTTTAAATACCTGTGCCGCTTTTAAGGTATGACCTGACGGACTGAAAACAATAATTGACGCTTTCACCTTGAGCTCCTTTCCCAACATATGATTTCTATTCAAATTGAACGCAATAAATTTATGATATAATTACGAGTTAGGGCATTCTAACTCCTTTTTATCCCAAATTACAGCAGAGAATAATATGCGTCAAGTCGGTTGATCCTTATTTAGCTTTTTGCGGTAGAATTTTATCAGTTTACGGTAATTGGTTGAAAATCTGAAATAATGCTTTTATTGCATTTGGGTATTGAGCGAAAGGAATGGTCCATAAATATGAAAAACCAACTGGAACAAATGTATGAAGATATTTTTTCGATCAAAGAATGTGTGCCCGATAAACCTGTGGAAGGATTGAATCCGGAAGGAAAAACTTTTACGATTTCTCCCCCAATCGGACAAGGGTACTGCTGGGTTTACCGCTGCAATGAGGCGGCGGCCGTTACGATTATGAAGCAGACCTATTACGATGATTTCTACTGCCAATTTAATCAACCAGATTTTCTCTGTATCGGGTATTACTATTCTGTTTCCGGAGAACAATTTCAGCCTTATCGCAGGTTAGCATCAAATACCGTTCAGGCTTACGTTGGTCAACGCGGTGTTTACCGGGCGATTCACCATAAAGATGTTCCCGTGCATAGTATCAGCATTATCATTATGCCGGAATACTATGAAAGCTATTTGCAAAGCCGATTCTCAGACACGTACGAGCCTCCGGAAGAGGCTTTCGCAAGCTTGAGTGGTATTACAGAATTTCCCGAATTGTTGCTGGTGCTGAACCAAATTAAGAACTATATGGGTACGGGCATGGCGGCCAAACTCTTTTACAAGAGTAAGGTGGACGAAGTTATTTCTCTTGTTATGCATAAGGCAAAAGAATTAAAAATGAAAAAATCTTCTGGCAGAAAGGTATCCGGAGAAGACATTTTGGCTCTGAATTCAGTTGTTGCGTATATAAACGATCATTTTGCGTTAAAGGTTAATCTGGGGCTACTTGCCCGTATTGCCTGTATGAGTCCGGCGAAGCTGAGATATACTTTCAAAGCCGTGTACGGATGTACGATTTCCGAATACATCCAAAACAAACGGATTGGGCAGGCAGAGCATCTTTTGCTATACACGGATTTAAGTATAGCTCAGATTGCCAAAACCATCGGCTATCAAAAACATGTTAGTTTTTCTGAAATGTTTAAGAAACACACGGGATTGACTCCCAAGGAATACAGGAAGGCATGTACGGACGTTAGCTTTATCTTAAAATACGCCCGAGTAGAAAGCTCTGGAGAAAATGTGCAGGAATTCCGGAGTGGCATACCTAATGGCGGTTTTTACACTACACTATGTTCACACCTAAGTTTCAAATAGTTACCTTTTGCAACTGCTGCAGTATCCGTAAATTTTCATTGATTTATTAGCAACCTCAAATCCTTTGTCTTCTAGAATCCGGTTTTTAAATTCTTCAGCTATTCTATCATCTAATTCCACCAGTTGTCCGCATTTTAAACAAATTAAATGATGGTGCAATTTATCATACATTATTAACTCATATCGTGCCGATGAGTTTTCCATTGATAATTTTGATACTATACCAATCTTCTCAAATAATTCCATGGTGCGATACACCGTCGCCAGTCCTACCCTTTTATTACTAGCCGTTGCTGTAAGAAGCTCATAAATATTCTCAGCTTCAAGATGATGTCCTCGGCAATTGTATAGAATCTCAAGGATAGCTTTTCTTTGGGGCGTAATCCTCAAATTGCTTTCCTTTAGCAAATGATAAGCCTGGTTAAGCAAATCAATTCACCCTTTCAAATTAAACCTTCATCATGTCAATGATTTAGCACAAAGCGGGCATAAAGGGGTTGAAAAATAAGAATGATTCATTAGAAAAAGGCAGGTCTCTTCCTGCCTTTTTCCAATTAGGGCGGAGCCAGCGTTTTCCTTAACTGGCAAGATGATTTTACCTGTTCAAGCTCAAATAATTCTCTTTGGGGCGGGAGTCATTTCCCCTGTTTGGCTGTTTTAAAGAGCCTCTAGTCATAACCGTTCCGCACCTTAGTTATTCTATTGGAGTTCAGGGTACCCGACCCATAATTATCATAATTCTATTATGAGCATATGTCAATAACTTCGTATAGGAAATAAGACTTTTTTATTTGGGCAGGGTAAGCCGCCAGCCTCCGACCTCCACCCTGTACATGCGGTTCCCAAGCGGTGGTTGATCGTTAATTTTTCGTATGGAGGCTTGCGGAATATCTATAAAACATTAGATTAAGTGCAGATTATCTATGAGATAATAAATATATGAGAGAAAATAGACATTTGAATCCTGTGAAATCCATCATAGCCATTTATCTGGTATGCTTTGTGTTCAGAGCAGTTGAATACATGGTTATCCGTACGGATCAAAGCATCTTGGGGGAAACGTTTATACATAAACTAGCGGGTATCCTCGTGCTCATGTTGGCAATACGGTATTATTCACTCAAGTGGTCGGAAATAGGTTTCACAGGCAAGTCGGCAGTAAGAAATGCTCTCTATGGTCTCCTACTGGGTGCAACCGTGTTCATGATTGCCTATGGAACAGAGTTTTTTATGCAGCTGTCCAGAGGCAACCACCCTTCACTACAAGTCTATGTGACCAGCTATGCGATTGATGGCAATAAAGGCAGACAAATTGGTCTATTGTTTTTCGCTTTTTGCATTGTTGGGAATATAATCAATGTGGCTATGGAAGAAGGTATTTTCCGGGGCTTATTCATCAAGCTATCCAAAACAAGGTATTCATTTATAACAGCAGTCGTTTTATCCTCCGCCCTCTTTGGCATCTGGCATATAGCAGCTCCTGTACGCAGTCTAGGGGACGGAGAAATTAGTGCAGCCGGAGCGGTGATGTCTGCCCTCATGCTTGTTTTAACAACCGGAATTATCGGAGCAAAATTCTGTTTGCTGACTAAAATTACCGGTTCACTTTGGATGCCGATGGCTGACCATTTTTTCAATAACACCATCATTAATATTTTACATGTCGCAACCATCTCCGGCGCAGATGAATTACAAATGGTTCGCATTTCGATTGCTCAGACGGTATCGTTCCTGGTTGTCCTTTTTATCTATTGGAAAAGCGGAGCAAGCCAAAAGTGCACATTTCGTACATAGAATAGATAAATAATAAACCCTTTTGTACGATTATTCCAAAAGGCATAACTTTCCGCCAGGACGGACCTATGTCTTTTTTTATGCCGATAAACATGATATGATGTATAGGAAAATTGTCACAATTATATGGGTAACTGGAACCCGAATGACGAAATAGTTTATATGATAAGATGTTGGCATGGCATTTTTATTGATGCGGACAGTGCAATATCATTTGACTCTGAAACATTAGCATGATAGACGTTTTATGGCAATCGTATATGAAGGGCGGCAATGGACGTTTTCTATACGACTATCCATTTATAATTTAAATAAAACTCCGAGGAGAAAATACGATGCCGGAGCAGATAACCCTTAGCAGGCTGGAGCAGGATCTGGTCTTTTTTAATAAAATGTATGATGCGGTAAGGCTTATAGACCCTGTAAAAAAAAAGGTTTTGGAATATCGTAACCACAGTATAGGGGAAACGAGCGAGATTTGTTATGACTATTGGGAAAACGGGATTATATGCGATAATTGTATTTCAGTCCGTGCCCATCATGAAAATAAAAGCTATATGAAGCTCGAACAGAATCCCGATACAATCATGCTGGTTACGGCAATCCCAATAGAAGCAATGGGGGAAGCCATTATATTGGAGTTGTTTAAAAACGCTACGGATAGCATGATGATCGGTACAGGCGATTATAATGACGGACAAACCATGCGCAATGTCGTATATGATATCAATAATATGGTAATCAAGGATCATCTGACCTCTATATATAACCGCCGCTTTGTGGATGATCGGCTGCCGGTGGACATCATCAAAGCGGTAATGGCGGAACAGCCGCTGTCCGTCATTTTTATGGACATAGACAATATGAAAACGATCAACGATACATATGGCCATGTAATGGGAGATCTTGTGTTAAAACAGGTGGCAACCGCCGTGCAGGATTGCATACGTACCAATATGGATTGGGCGGCCAGGTATGGGGGGGATGAGTTTATCATTTGCCTGAACGATATCGGCGGCGACGAAGCCTCTCATATCGCGGAAAGAATCCATAACAATATTTCGTCGATTGAGATACCCATACAAAATAGGATTATAAAAATTACCGTCTCCCTGGGAATACAGACCATGTTTCGATCGCCACTTACAGCCGAGGAAATAATTTGCATGTCTGATGAAAAAATGTACAAAGAAAAAAGAAGAAAAAACTCAAAGAATGAAACCATTTGATCCTCATTTTTTGCCTTGTCATTCCAAGATTTAAAATAAAAGGACTTGGCCCTTGTGGTGCAAGTTTTTTGTTTTTATAAGATTTTTTAACACCTAATTAGGGATAAGGAGTGTCCCTATATATGGTAAAAATACCGGCGGTTATCTTCATCCTACTAACACTGTGAGAAGAAATCTATATCATTATGCAGTAACCCGAGTATATTTCATCCCGGCATTTTCAGCTTCAACGCGAAAAAATCCCTGAAGAGAATAACGCCGACATGTTATATTGGATATAAAGTACCCGGTATCTTTTTTACCGGTATTTTTTAAAATATCTATTTAGTTGTTTCTGCTGGTGGATTACCCGTGGGACACGAAAATAATATTCGTTTCAGGTTGAGCTTCTTCTAAAGATTCTTCAAAGTTACTTGAAATCATGCACTCTATCTATTACAGTAACTTTCTGTAAGCAAGTTTTACAGCTATAAATCTACTGGAGGCGAAATGATGGATAGGAAAGCAGAACGTAAACGCCGTATATACCCTTTTATTTACCTTGCTACAGTTTTAGTATGCTTTTTATTTCTTTTGGTGGGGAACAGAATCGCAACTGAAAATCTGACGCTTTTCAATAACGACGGAAGCGGACAAGAGGTTATGAAAGCCAGTGTTAAAAAAATTACGGACAGAACTGTTGATGAATATAGTCCCGATGGAAGCACAACGATTGAGAATGTGCAAATAACCTTTCAAGCTGAAATCCTGAGCGGAAGCAGTAAAGGAAAAACGGTCGACGCAATCCAGAATGTTGACAGCAGCCTTCCATTTAACGGAACGACGGAAATCAAAGAGGGCGATAAGATCCTGCTTATTTACACCAGCACAGAAGGAATGGGAGAAATAGAAGGGACGTATCCGGAGTGGCAGTTTATGGAGTTTGTTCGAACCGATAAGCTGCTGGTTCTCGGTATAATATTTATCATTGTCCTGCTGCTGTTCGGCCGCGCCAAAGGGTTTAATACTTTACTCGCTCTGGCTTTTACATGCACCGCCGTTTTTGCCGTATTTATTCCATCAATACTATCCGGGAAGAATATATATATTTCATCCATTATTATCTGCCTTTATACGATCGTAATGACATACTTAATCGTAAACGGGTATAACAAAAAAACGTTGGGCGCTACCCTTGGCTGTTTCGGAGGAATTATCATATCCGGATTGCTGACCGTTATAATGAATACAGTTCTTGCACTGACCGGGATCGTCAATGAGGAATCAATTTATTTAACTTATCTTGAAACAGAAACACCGATTGACCTGAAAGCGATTATTTTTGCCGCCATCATTATCGGAGCCTTGGGAGCCATCATGGACGTGGCCATGTCGATATCTTCGTCGCTGTGGGAAGTCCGGGATAAGGCGGATTCTGTTTCGTTTGAATCTTTATACAAATCAGGAATGAATATCGGCCGGGATGTGATGGGAACGATGGTAAACACTCTGATTCTGGCCTACATAGGAAGCTCCTTGTCAGTAGTCCTGCTCCTGAGCGTATACAGCCCGTCTTTGCTATATTTATTGAACCGGGAAATGGTGGTTATAGAAATCCTGCAGTCGCTTATCGGCAGTTTCGGGCTTTTATTTACCTTGCCGCTCACTTCCTTTATTTGTGCTATGATCTATGTCAGGGATAAAAAGCAGGCAGAAAAGTACACTAACGATACAGTATTCCATAAATTCCCTCAAGACTGACTATACTGTTTTAATGGCTTTGCTGTTGGCTATATGGACATTTAGATTTACGGATAAGTATTTAATGATCAAAACGATTGGGTCTACCTGAACGTATAATACAACAGGATGGTTATACAAAAGGCAATACGAGCTATTGTCAAATTGTTTCCTTCCATGAGTTATAGGCCTTTTCCAGAGGAGGCAATAGTTGTGAATTTTATCCGGTTCACGGAACGTTTACTTTATTTCGGCCTGTATTAGCAACGATACCAGCATTGCCAGCGGTCTCACTGACGGGTTGCTTGGCAAGCATAGGCACTCCTTAGACTGTATCCTGCTAAGCAAAGTTAAGGCCAGCGTCATTTAGACGCTGGCCAAATTTTTTTAGTCTCCAGGCTTTTTTAGCCTTCTCTTTCAGGCTGGTTTTGACTGCAGAATTTAAGTGACTTCAATAATGGTTAGATTGGCCTGAATAGGTGATGTTCCGTAATTGACTGTGGCACCGCTGTCATTGAAAAAGCTAAAGACGGTCGGGATTGTCGTTACGGTGAGTAAAGCACTGCCGCTCAGTTGAAGCGTAGTAACCGGGGCAGGCGAAGAAGACAGAATTGTAGGTCCGCCGCCACTTATAACCCGTATACCGAAAGAAACAGTAGTTTCTGCTCCGGCGCCGTCTGTGTTGATCCACCAGGAAATATAATAATTGCCCGGCTGAGTGATAAAGAAGTTTCCTATTCCCGCATTGTAGACGATATTGGCTGTGGGAGCATTGATGACAGTATCAAACAAAACGTTGGTGCCATCTGCGACAGTGCCTCCGCTGCTTCCCTGTAGCTGAACCTGCAAGCCTGAGAGCTCGGAACCCGGTCCAGTTGGGCCGACTTCTCCCGTTGCTCCCGTAGGCCCAGTTGGCCCGACCTCTCCTGTTGCTCCCGTAGGCCCGGTGGGTCCGACTTCTCCCGTTGCTCCCGTAGGCCCGGTAGGTCCGACTTCTCCTGTTGCTCCCGTAGGCCCGGTAGGTCCTCCGGCAGGTCCGGTGGGTCCGGTAGGTCCGGTAGGTCCCGGCAGCACTGATGAGCTCAGCGCATTTTGCAGCTTGGCATTCAAAAACATCTGGGTTTGAACCGTGCTGTTAAGGACGTCCCTGACACTTTCATTGACTTCAAGAACATCAGTTACTGTTGCCGGCGGGCCGCTCAGTCCGGGAATAGTTCCCAGGATATATTGCAGCTTTTCGCCTTCCGCATTGATTACATGGCTTAAGCCAAGCTCCTCCATAGCAATTGATGCCAAAATCTGATTGATTGCATCCTCACGCGAAATGGGAGGACTGATGCTTGGGAAATTAGGTTGTGACATATAAAAATAACCTCCCTTTTATCATACATTGAGCATATTCCATCGGATATAGCTTACTGTATAACATATGTGTCAAATTACCAGATTGTTCCGACGCGTCCGCTTTTATAACAATTTGCTCCAAATTAATTTACCCGGCTTCAGCCGCCTTAACTGCGTTTTTTTATACTTCGGGATACTATTTTGGTGCTGTCATTCTATTAGCAACCGCCCAGCCTCCCTCCATGTCTGCAAACTGGCACCGTAGAAAACGGTGCCGGTTTGCCAGCTTAAAGTATAGTTGGTGCGCCTGTAGCCAAGGTTAATGGATATGGTCAGAGAAGATTATATTTCTGTTATGCTCAAAAACGCATGTTCAGTCTGAACTGTATTGGGCGATAACAAGGTGAGCATCAGCTCGGAGTAACTGGCATTGCCGTATGTGGAAACAACAATTCCCCCGGCGGAAGCCGTGACGGGAGCACCGGCAGACAAAACAGGCATTTGATAAGTAAATATATTATTTTTTCTGCCCTGGGATAATGTCTGCAGACTGATGGCAATAATATTGCACTCTCTTGCCGAAATACACAGATTTATAGCGAAGCTCACCAGGAAACATTTGCCGCGCGGCAGGATAAGTTTGGTCCTGCAGGAAGAGAGCTGTACCGGACAGCAAGTAGGACAGGCGCGCATCCACGGCAGCTGGGTTCCTGATTTCCAGCAGTATCCCGGAGGGGCACAAAAAGCGGCAATACAATTGCCTCCCTTGGCCGGCCCCGGCGGACCCACTGGCCCGGTTGGGCCGGCTTCTCCCCTTGGTCCGGTAGCTCCTGTTGCACCGGTGGGACCCTGGGGCCCGGTGTTTCCTGTTGCGCCGCCCGGCGCTCCGGTAGGCCCGGTTGGCCCGGTGGGACCGGTGGGGCCGAGATTAGGTTCTTCTATGGCGCATAGTACCTTTTCCATTTTGGATTTCAGAAACATTTGATTCTGCATGACGCTGTCCAGAACACACTGTACGCTCTTATTGACCTCCAGGACCTGGTCGACGGGGACGTCGGAGCTATCTTCCCCCGGCAAGGTTCCCAGAACGTATTGCAGCTTCTCGCCTTCCGCGTTGATGATATGGCTGAGCCCCAGCTCCTCCATCGCAATTGATGCCAGGACCATGTTCAGAGCTTTTTCGCGGGTTATTTCAGGACTGATAATCGGGAATGTCGGTTGTGACATCTTTTTAACCTCCTTCACTCACTATAGTAGATTGAGTTTTCCTGCGACTCTCAAAATACTTCTTGTTATGCTCTACCGAAGGGGAATCCGGCTTGTAAACGGATGCCATGTTATTGTAACGCTCCGCTTTCTCATAATCCCCCAAATGGTCATAGCAAACGGCGCATTCAATAGAGGGAATATAACCCCAGCAGTCCTCTTGATGGAATCCCCATGAATTTTGCGGCTTTTCCAGCCTTAAAGCCAGGTCGAACCAAAAGGCCGCCTGTCTGTAGCTGCCCTGCGCTTTAAAATGGTATCCGATCTGACAGCAGAGCTCAGCGCGGGGCGTATCGAACGTAAAGCTATGCAGCATGGCGGCCAGGGCTTTTTTATCGTTCTTTTCCGCCTGATATGATTTTGCCAGTTCGCCGCAAGCCGTGATGTTATCTTCCAGCCAGCCGAGCCCGGATTCTAAAAACTGGTGGAACATCCGTATGGCGTCTTGGAATCTTCCGTTATCTTTAAACTCTCGGGCACAGTAATACATCCCGCGGGGAGAAAGCTCTTTGCCATCAGCTAAAAAGCTTTCATATATTTTAAGGTTTCTTGAACTTGGCTCTTTATGCTGCTTGGTATGCGTGATGCCAATATCCGAGTTTATAACCTTGCCCCCGACCTGCAGATATTCATGCACCGGCTCCTGCCACTGAAATACACGGCTTCTTTTTGTGAGCCGTGCCCGGTAGTAAGAAAAGGTGACGCGGCCCTGCTGGTCAAAGCCGGTATTGTACCGCATCATAACCGCATCGACACCGGGATCCAGGGTTTCTTTCAAAAGCCTGAATTTTACTGCGTCTTCCGGAAGAATAATATCGTCGGCATCCAGCCAGAGAATATAATCCATGGTCGCCTTACTGAAGGAAAAATTGCGCGCGGCAGAAAAGTCGTCAATCCATTTGAAATCATAAATTTTATCCGTAAATCTTGCGGCGATTTCCTTAGTCCGGTCCGACGAGCCCGTATCGGTAATAACGATCTCATCGGCTATGCTCTCAGCAGAGCTTAAACATTTTTCCATCGTGTCTTCTTCATTTTTCACAATCATGCACAGGCTTATAGTTATCATGTACTCACCCTTAGAAGCAATATGGTGTTACATAATTCTATGTAAAAAAACATCGTCCCGTTACAAATAGGTTGATCTCGCCATGCTGCAATAATCACCGTAATCACTGTCATTTCATATAATATACGTATCCGGTAAGGAAACGGAGAGTGAACGGCAGCTATGGCCACTATAAGCTTATGCATGATTGTCCGTAACGAGGAAGACCATATCCGGCGCTGCCTTGAAAGCGCCGGTCGTCTCGTGGATGAAATAGTTATTGTCGATACCGGCTCCGCCGATGGGACCAAACGGATTGCTGGCGAATTCGGCGCCCATCTGTATGATTTTGAATGGACCAACGATTATGCCCAAGCCCGCAATTTCAGCCTTGAGAAAGCGTCATGCGACTGGATTCTGTGGCTGGACGCCGATGAGGAACTGCAAATACATGATTTTCCGGCGCTCCAATCCTGTCTTCAAAATAAGCAGGATGATTTTCTGGCGGTCCGGATGCTGCATTTTTATGGTCAGCATCCGGCGGATGAGAGGCGCTCCCACGTTTGCAGTGCTTTCCGGCTGTTTCGCAATAGAGCCGGTATCCGGTTTATGGGGAAAATACACGAGCAGCTTACTGCCGGCGCCACCGCCACGCCCCCACGAATTGAGTCAAACCGTTTTATGCGGATTCTGCATTACGGCTATATGGAAAACGAACAAAAACGCAAGGTCAGCCGCAATATCAGCCTGCTCCTTGAAAACCAGGGTATAGAGCCGGATAACGCCTGGCTTGATTATCATCTTGCGGCTGAATACTACTGTTCAAGAGACTATATAAAAGCGTTTCAGTTCGTAAACACGGCCATCATAAGATTTCTTGAAAAAGGAGTTCTACCGCCGCCGCTTGCATATAAGCTGAAATATGACATCTTGATTGCGACGGGCAACTTTGCAGCCGCATATCCCGGTATTGAAAAAGCCATTGAGCTTTATCCCAATTACGTGGATCTTTATTTTTATAAAGGGAGGGTGCAGTTCGCCTTCAAGGAATATGAAAAAGCTGCCCGGACCTTTTCCTATTGTCTCATTCTGGGAGAAGCCAATCCGGAATACCTGATCCTTTCAGGGGCGGGAAGTTTTTTCGCCCTGCATTATCTCGGTCTCTGCTACCAAATGCAGCAAAAATATGAATTGGCAGTCGGGTCCTATCGCCAGGCAATCGCACTTTATCCGGATTTTAAGCCGGCCCGGCAGAGGCTTGAGCAGCTTTTAAAAAACAATCAGAGTTTAAAAACCTGGTTTGACCCTGCATTTGCTTAACGGCGCCTGGCGACACCCCTCAGTAAGCAGAGGGACGGTTCTATCGCTTCCTTTTGGGAAGCAAGAGAGCCGTCCCTCTGCTTGCTCTGCTTCTAGTTTTTACCCCTCAACCTTGAACTCCGCCTTGACCACTGGGCTGAAAACCAGCTGCGCTACTTTTTGTCCTGGAATGATGCGCATCGGTTTATTGGTGACATTAAGCAGCAAGACCTGCACTTCGCCGATATGGTCAGAGTCTATGGTGGCCGGCGAGTTGGCGACCACTAGCCCTTTCCGGGCCATCCCGGCGCGGTTTCTTATCTGCGCTTCGAACCCGTCGGGAATTTTGATGGCAAACCCGGTGGGAAAACTTTTTACTTCATGGGGATAAAGCACTTCTTCGTCACCCAGAACCAAGCCGATGTCGCAGCCGACCGCTCCTTTGGTTTCATATTCGGGCAGTTTGGCGTAATTAAGCAGTTTTTTAAACTGAACTTCGATTTTCTCCAAATCTTTCCCTCCATTTTCCCCGGCATCTCCTTGGTGAGCGAAGCGTGATCCGGAATATTTTTATTTACTCGTTTTTTTTATTATATCAGTCCTGGTTGATATTTACACTAAATTTAAACTTAAAGCCAGCTTAAGGGAAGCAAGAGAATCGTCCGAGACCGCTGAAAAAGTCTATTCGGGGTAAACGGGTATGTATTAACTTGCGCCCAGTCTACGCATGGACAACATCAACTGCTTGTCGCTTGTCTCCAGGGGTACAGCGCCAATTCGCATCCGTGCTCAGTGGCGCTCTCGCGGCGTCCGTGCCGCTCGCCCCCTTCCGCCAATCGCCTTCGCAGGATGTTGTTACCCATGCTCCGCCAATGGTCGCTAGTATATTTATACATACCCTGGCGCAATTTTGGGGACTTTATCAGTAGTCTCGAACCGTCCCTCTGCTTCTTTTGAATGGAATTTTTTTTAAGAGTTAGGCTCCTGCTTTTGTCAAATACTAAAAATAAAAAGAAAGGAGCCATTTATTATGATGAAATCACGAACTATGCGACTTTTATGGTTTTGGGGAGGAGTTTTACTGGTAGTATCAAAAATTATAAAAAAATATAAAACCATGAGTCCAACCAGAGGATAAGCCAAAGATAATGCCCTTCCTGTTTTATGTCCTCAAAGTACACCCGCTGCCCAAGAGGTGTACTTTTTTTATTATCGCCAATAAATAAGTTTATTTTATTGCCTTTTGCCTTACCATATGATAAATTATATTAAATAAATAGGTTCTCCGAGCTCCTCTACCTAAGGCAATAGCTATGGTTTTGGAGCCTGGGTGTAGAAGGAAACTTTTGCACCTTCCCTTATTGCGAAAAGGAGTACGCTATACTGAACTGTTAATTATTGACAGGCAGCTCAAGTGTGGTTATAAGCATAGGGGGTGCCTGTTTTTTATTTAAATGATAATAGCGTGTCTCTGAACTCTTGAATCTATTTACCATGGTAAAAAGCTGTAAAAAGCTTTTTCATACAATCCCAATCTTTTTCCTCCCGCTTGCTTGGGTAAGCGGGGCCTTTTTTATACATTACTGACAAGGTAAGTTTATATTGGTATAATATTCATTAATAATAGTCCTTCACACGAAGTGAAAATAAAGCTGTCGGAGGCCAGACAGCAGGAATATTGTTCCTGAGCTTTCTTTTTTCCCGGATGAACCGGGAATGAACCTATCCATGAAGGATAGAAGTCGATCAGATGGATGGTTCATGCAAAGGAGGTGAGGGAGCTTTTTGTTTTCTGTGAACTTCTATACAGGGAGGGAGATTAGTGATGAGTACTGCAGTGCTGAATAATGGGGTTATTCATGTCAGTGACCAATGCAAGGCCTGTGACCATTGTACTTCCATCTGTCCCACCGGTGCCATTCAGGGCAGATTGGGAGAAAAACATCATATTGAAATCAGAAAATGCATAAATTGCGGACAATGCCTTATTAATTGTCCTTTCGGCGCTATTGATGATTTCAGCATGGTCAATGAGCGGATAAGAAAGGCGCTGGATAACCCCCATCAATTCGTAGTAGTTCAGGAGGCCCCGGCCGTAAGGGTGGCTCTGGGTGAAGAATTCGGCCTGGCCCCGGGAACCAATGTCAAAAATAAGATGTATGCCGCTTTAAGAAAACTTGGTTTTGATAAGGTTTATGATACTGAATTTGCCGCCGACCTGACCATAACCGAAGAAGGAACGGAACTCATTCACCGGGTTTTCAACGCTCTGGGGGTCCCCGGTTTTGAACATGCCGGACCTCTGCCCCAGTTTACTTCCTGCTGCCCCGCCTGGGTAAAGTATGCCGAAGATAACTACCCGCAAATACTGCCTCATATTTCAACCGCCAAATCTCCCCAGCAGATGTTCGGCGCCGTATCCAAGACTTATTTGGCTGAAAAGCTTAGCCTTGACCCGGGTACTATCTATTCGGTTTCGGTTATGCCCTGCACCGCCAAAAAATATGAGTGTGACCGTCCCGAATTCATTGCCAGCGGCTACAAGGATGTTGATGCGGTGATGACTACCCGGGAACTGGCGCAAATGATAAAGACAGCGGGTATAGATTTTGTCAATCTTCCCGATGAACGCGCCGACCAATTTATAGGAAGCTCGACCGGGGCCGCCACCATATTCGGGGTTACCGGAGGCGTTATGGAGGCGGCTCTGCGTACCGCCTACGAAGTGCTGAGCGGGGAAGCTCTGGGAAAAGTTGATTTTCAGGCGGTAAGAGGGCTTGATCCGGTAAGAGAAGCAGTGGTGGAGGTTCCGGTCAAAGCCCTGGGAGGAAAGACCCTGCCGGTCAGCGTATGTATAGTGACCGGTACCAGGTATGTCGCCCCTATTATTGAAGACGTATTGGCTGACCGCAGCAATTATCACTTTATTGAAGTGATGAACTGTCCCGGTGGCTGTATAAATGGCGGCGGTCAGCCTATAAGACGTGATACCTATTAAAGGAAGGAGGATTCCAGCATGCATATCTTTGCTGAAAAAGCGGGCATGACCAGACGCCAGTTTTTGAAAGGAAGCGGTCTGCTGGCTGTTACCGTTATAGTATCCGGGATTTTTGCCAAGATAGGTATTGACGCTTTTGCCGCCGGTGATAATTATATCGCCCAGCGGGCAGCAGGACTTTATTCCCTGGACGAAAAAATGGCTTTACGCAAATCTCATGAAAACCCGGAGATAATTGAGATTTACCGGGAATTCCTGTCACCCGGGGAAGAGAAATACCTGAGCGCAAAAGCTCATCACCTGCTCCACACTAAATATGGCAAAAACATCCCCGCCTTTATCGAAGAACTTAAAGCGCCCGGCCAGAACGAAAACAGCCATGAAGCGGCGTAAAAGGGAGGTATAGTGATGAGTGAAGAAATTAAGGGAAAGATCCTGAAGCATGATACTCAAACCCGTACCATGCACTGGATTCATCTGCTGGCCTTTATTATTCTGGGACTTACGGGGATAGGTTTTTACTGGGATATAGCCGGTATAGCCAATATATTCGGGGGACCGGCCAACGCCTCTTTGGTTCACCGCTGGACCGGGGTTATCTTTACCCTGGGGCCAACCCTTTACATTCTGTTGAACTTTGACCGTTTTTCCCGTTTTGTCGATACCATATCCACGTTCACCAGGAATGATTTTGCCTGGTTAAAGACCATGGGAGGCTACGTGCCATTTATAAAAGCAGAGCATACGCCTCCCCAAGAAAAGTATAATGCCGGTCAAAAAATCCTGGGGGGCCTGATTATCGCAGGCTGCCTCTTAATAATTATTACCGGTTTCCCCATGTGGCTGTGGCGGGATATGCTGTCTTCAGCCTTCCTGGCCCTCTGTTATAATATCCACTTCTGGACCGCCATGATAATGATTTTACTGGTGGCGGGGCATTTTTTCCTGGCTGCCATTCACCCGAAATCCCGGGTAGAATTCGCTTCCATGATGCTGGACGGCTATGTTGATGCCCAGGTTACGGCCCACCATAATGCCAAATGGTTTACCCAACTGCAGAAAATAGAATAGCCTTGTCTTATTCGGGGCCCGGTACTAACCGGGCCTTTTATTGCCACGGATTTTTTAAGGACTTTATCTAGGGTCGGCTTCTCTATCACTCCATTTCATAGGCTGCCTATCAGCCTGTTTGCTGGTACCTTGTGGGTATGCCTTCCCGCCACGGGAGGATTAATATATAAAAATCGTCTGTTTTAAGCAGGATAAACTGAAGGAGTAGCGAATAAATCCCAGAGCAATTATAATTGGGAAGCAGGTATACAGATGAGCAACCGTCCAGGGGACGAGGAAGAAAAAAAATATGCTATGCTTAACAGTGGTCCGGGTCCCCTTCCCCACTGTTATACCAGCATGCAAACCCGCCTGCTGGATTTTACTCCCGATCATAGCGTCACAATAGCTATCCCGGTGTTAGAATCCTATTGCAATCCGGCGGGATCAATGCAGGGCGGGTTCATATCCGCTGCCTTTGACAATGCCTTTGGTCCGCTCTGTTCAATAGCTGCCTCCGCCATCAAAGCCACTACCCTTTATATCAACACTACCTATCATCGTCCCATTTTCCCCGGTGACGAACTCATTATAACCGCCACCGTAAAATCTAAGGGACGTACTATGGTATATATGACGGCTGAGGGCTGCAACCGGGCTAATCAGCTCATCGCCTCCGCCAGTACCCAGTATATGATTTTAGATCCCTAAAGTTAAGCCATCCTTTACCATCTGCAGCAATACCCCTGAACGAAATCAAATTAATTACCGACAAGGCGGCAATACTATTTTTACCGGGTAAAAGGAGGTAATTTTGACTGTGGAAAACAGTTGCCTTTGGTCTTTCCACGAGGCTCGGCCAAGCTTTATTCTAACTGCCATTTGGGCTCCGCTGATTAGTTTCAGCCTTTCCTCTTCCCATGCCCGGGCCTGGTTGGGCTCCCTGACAGAACTAGCCCCCCCGTGGCAGGGGGTGTAGGCGATGCACATCTTACTGCGGGGGATACAAAGAGGGCTGACAGTTACATGGGAACTGGGCATTAAAGTTGTCCTGCCCGCCTATATTATAGTAAGCCTTTTAAATTATACCCCGGTAATCAAATGGATTTCCAATCTGCTGGAGCCTCTCATGCACATCATCGGTTTGCCGGGAGAAGCAGCACTACCCCTGGTTTTAGGAGCACTGGTCAGTTTTTATGCCGGGGTCGGAGCTCTGGTACCGCTGGGTTTTGACACTAAAGAACTGACTATAATGGCGGCCTTCATTTTGTGCGCCCATGATCTTCCCCTGGAATCACTTATAGGTAAAAAAAGCGGCTCCCGGGTAAGCTCCCTGATTATGGTCCGCCTTCTGGCTGCCGTAGGTCTGGCCATGTTTATCAATCAGATCATTTAGGGGGTCTTTATAAGTGTCCTTTATAACTATCAGCGCAACAATTCTCAAAGGCGGCTTTTTGCTGGTCGGCCAATTGGCGCTTATTGTCACCGCCGTGATGATAATGGTGGAATTTTTTCAGGAATATAAAATATTGGATAAAATGACTGCCCTGATGTCACCTTTTACCCGACTGCTGGGCATGTCCCCCGAAGCCAACCTGCCGCTGATGGCCGGACTTCTATTGGGCATAGGCTATGGAGGAGCGATTATCCTGGACAGCACCCGTCAGGGCAAACTCAGCAGTCAGGACATCTATTTAATAAATCTATTTCTGGTGCTCTGCCATTCAGTCATTGAAGATACTCTCATTTGGGCCGCTCTGGGAGCCATGGCGGTTCCACTGCAAATCGGGCGTTTCCTTCTGGCCCTGGTGGTCTGCTATTTGGTTTCACGGTTTTTCGCCGCCCGGACCGCTGAGTAGCTCTGCCGGACTTCCCGGCGGTGGCAGCAATACTATGACAGAATCCAGATCAACCTTCCAGCCGGAATTTCTTTTAATTAATTTAATCGGTATGGATTTGCGCAATTGCTTGCGGCCATTGTCATAACCCAGGAGTACGCCCACTTCAAAGGTTTCTTCATTGAGCTGGTTAAATTCGTAAGTCCTGACATAATCATAATCCTTAAACAATTCCAGAATGGCTGTCGTTCCCGCTTTTCCGTCCAATAATTGACCGGCCAGCTTCAGCTCATCCTGGTCAATAGCGGTAAAAAACAGCCTTATGGTATCTTTCGGTCCCAGCTCTTTGATTTGACTTTCTATGGCGTCGGCAGCCTTCCACACCATCATCTGGTGAGCCAAATCCACCTGGCGGCTGCCGTGGGTCTTACTGTCCCGGAAGTGGATACAGAAATGGCCCTGGAACTTGTTCCCTGCTATAGCCCCTTGTCCATGAGGCATTCCGTTCATGGAACCGGCGATTCTCATTCCGTTTTCCAGTACCAGAATAACGGCCCGCCGCTTCCAACTCCATTTCCCATCATAGATCGTTTTCATGACAGCGGTATCCTCAGCTGTCAGAGGCTGTACATCAGCATGGCTGCTGCCTCCCCGCCTCTGCACATTAAACTGCAGCCCGGTATCAAGGTCAACAACAGTTGCACTGCTGTATTTATTGAAATACTGTCGAACCTCTTCCCAGGCCAGGAACTGCCCATAGAGCTTATCAGGTTCAGGCAGTGACGGTTCCGGTTCCATCTCCGACAGGATGTGTCTTTGCATCAATCCAAAGATAAGCAGCAATGGTATTGCAATGAGCAGCAACCGCAACTGGCGCAGATTTACTACCACAGCCTTCGTCCCTTTCACGCATCAGCTTTTTAAAAATATATTCCCGGTCAGGTGGAAAATGCTATAGCGTGACTGGCGGGGGGAGATGATATGTTCTCCTGCTTTTCCATTTAGCGGCAGGCAATGGGTTTACCCTTACTTCCGGAATCATTAATCTATAACGCCAATGCTGTGACAGGCTTAACCTGCAGCATAAACCAAAAGCATCTTGCCAATAATAAAATCATTACCGAAGATGCTTTACTTTATAGCCATGGTATTTTATCAACGTCATCGCCTCTTAAAATCGGTGTTATTCTACTTCTTAACGGTTCCGGGACTTCTTTCAGCTTCATGTCGTCAATGCGAAGTATGGCCGCCGTATTCAGCTTCAGGCGTTGAGCCAGTTCCCGGGCAGTCATTCCCTGATTTTTACGTAATTCTTTGACTGTTTTTTGCTTTAAGCCGAAGTTAAAAAGCAAATTTTCCACTCCCTTCCCCAGATAGTATACATTATTCCCCCCATAATAAAAAAGCATAGGATAGGCATTAAATGCCTGTTTCAATATGCGGCAACTGTGATATACTGGTAACATTACTGATAATAATGTCAAATGGGAGGTTATTTTGTTGAAATTTCAACAGGAATATCTTTCTAAACTGCAAAGTCCGGAAGAAGCTGTTAAAATCGTAAAATCCGGAGATATGGTACAGTATAATTCCTTCAATGGGGTTCCCCCGGCCCTGGATATGGCCTTATCCCAGCGTCGGGACGAACTGCAGGAGGTTATTATAAATACCAGTGTCGCCTTATACCCCCTGCACACCATATCATCCGACCCAACCGGGGAGCATTTTATTTATCAAAGCTGGCATTCTTCCGATTATGACCGCCAGTTCGGCAGTAGCGGCAATTTATATTACATGCCCTATCTATATTATGAGATGCCTATAGACCTGAGCCGTAAGCAGATGCTGGACGTAGCCATGCTGCACGTCGCTCCCATGAACGAAGACGGTTATTTCAATTTTGGCCCCAGTGTGGCTCAGGCCAAACCGATCATAAATTCCGCCGCTAAAGTGATTGTTGAAGTCAATCAAAATATGCCGGTGGTTTGTGGCGAATTCGACCATCAGGTCCATATCAGCGAAGTAGATATCATCGTCGCAGGTGATAATCCTGCTATGTTAACTATTCCGGCGGCTGAACCCGCCCCTGTGGACGAGAAAATTGCAGCCTTGATAATGGAAGAAATTGAAGATGGGGCCTGTATTCAGCTGGGGATAGGCAAAATGCCCAACGCGGTAGGAAAGTTAATAGCCCAGTCAGATTTAAAGGATCTGGGGGTGCACACGGAAATGCTGGCCGACGCCCATATGATCATGTATGAAGCTGGGCGGATCACCGGTAAAAACAAGGCGATAAATCAGGGGGTAATGGTATTTGCCTTTGCCATGGGGTCAAAGGAACTGTACGATTTTATCAATCGCAATCCGGTATGTCAATCTTATCCCATAAGCTATATAAATTTTCCTTATAATATAGCTAAAAATCCCAAAGTAATAGCTATCAACAATGCTATTGAAATTGATCTCTTCTCCCAAATCAATTCCGAGTCGGTGGGTACCAGGCATATCTCCGGGACCGGCGGTCAGGTTGATTTTATGTTGGGATCATTTATGTCTCAGGGAGGAAAGGGAATAATCTGCCTGTCCTCCACTTTTACAGACAAAAAGGGTAAGATACATTCCCGCATCAGGCCGACTCTCCCCCCAGGCACTATAGTTACCGTACCCAGAACTATTGCTCATTACATTATAACCGAGTACGGCGTCATCAATGTCAAAGGGAAATCAACGTGGCAGCGGGCTGAAGCCCTGATAAGCATAGCCCACCCGGATTTTCGGGATGAGCTTGTACAGGAAGCCCAGCGCATGGGAATTTGGCGCCGAAGCAATCGTATATCCTAGGAATAAGCAAAGGGCGCTCTTGGAGTGCCTTTGCTTATTCCTTCACCCTCTATGGGCGTACCCCTTGATCATACCCATTATAATCCAGGCAAGCATGGTCTTATTTTCCCCCTTTTACCTGCAGAACGCCGCTATTATCCTTTTCCGTTCCTCTTTTGCTTCCTGCCCCGGTCAGGTATGATATGATATTTACAGACATTACAACGGATTAGGCTGCCGGCCCTTTTTACTCAAGCCGGGTCCGGCAACAAGGAGATGGGGATATGGAAGCAAAGATTGAGCAGATAATGCACCAGCACTTCGGCTTCCTGAGCTTTAAAGCCGGCCAGAAACAGATAATAGACAATATCCTGCAAGGCCGTGATACCCTGGGGATCATGCCTACCGGAGGCGGCAAATCCTTATGCTATCAGCTCCCTGCCCTGGTTCTGCCCGGACTCACCCTGGTTGTCTCCCCATTGATCGCCCTGATGAAAGACCAGGTGGATGCTCTTAATGATCAGGGTATACCCGCTTCCTATGTCAACAGCTCCCTCAATCGGAGTGAGTTTTACCAGCGTCTTCATAAAGCCCGTCAAGGGCATTACAAGCTGCTCTACGCGGCTCCCGAGCGCCTGGAGTCGGAGGGTTTTACCGAACTTCTGAGCGAGCTTCCCCTATCGCTGGTAGCTGTTGACGAAGCCCATTGCATTTCCCAGTGGGGCCATGATTTTCGCCCCAGTTATCTGGGTATCGGGCCCTGGATTGCGGCTTTGCCTGAGCGCCCGGTGGTAGCTGCCTTTACCGCCACCGCCACTCCCCAGGTACGGGAAGATATGATAAAACTTTTAGAATTGGACCGGCCCCTGATTTCTATAAACAGCTTTAAACGCACCAATCTCTATCTTTCAGTGATCAAAGGTACGGATCGCACCCGCTTTATCAGCCGCTACCTGGAGGAACACCCGCATCACCCCGGTATTGTTTATGCCGCCACTCGCAAAGAAGTGGAGAGCCTGTTCACCGAACTCGCCTCCCGGGGCTATGCGGTGGGCAAATACCATGCCGGTTTGAGCAATGCCGAAAGGGACAGTTACCAGGAAGCCTTTATCTATGATAAGATTCAGGTGATGGTAGCTACCAATGCCTTTGGTCTCGGTATCAATAAATCCAATGTCCGCTTTGTCGTCCACCATAATATGCCCCGGCACCTGGAAGCCTATTATCAGGAAGCCGGACGAGCCGGACGGGATGGCCAGGAGGCTGATTGTATCCTGCTCTACCAGGCTGCCGATATTCAGATCCAAAAATTTTTGATTGAGCAGGGGCAATTATCCCGGTCGCACCAAGAGATGGAATACGCTAAACTCCAGAGTATGATTGACTACTGTCATACTACCCGCTGTCTGCATCAGTTTATCCTCAATTATTTCGGGGAAGAGAATATCCTTGAGCATTGCGATAAATGCGCCAACTGTTTGGAGCGTGAACTTCAGGATATCACTATTGAGGCGCAAAAGATCTTTTCCTGCATTGTAAGGATGAAACAAGCCTACGGCAGTAAATTGATCGCTTCCGTTTTAAAGGGTTCGCAGCAAAAACGAATCCTGGAACTTGGGTTTGACCGGCTCTCCACCTACGGTATTATGAGCAATCTAAGCACCGTTCAGATCATGGATTTGATCAATCTGCTGGCGGCAGAGGATTATCTGGTCATAAGCAGCGGCAAGTATCCGGTAGTTCAGCTTAGCTCCCGGGCCCGCCCGGTTTTGCGCGGCCAGCAGAAAATAATAGTAAGCCTGCCCAAAATCCCGGAAGCAGCAATTCCTGAAAGTTCGTTATTTCAGGCTCTGCGTGATTTACGCCGGCAAATTGCCCAAACGCAGGGTCTGCCTCCATACGTAATCTTCCCTGACGCCACCCTGCGCGATATGGCTGCGTACCGGCCTCAAAATCAGGAAGCAATGCTTGCCATTACCGGAGTGGGGCAGATTAAATATGAAAAATACGGGGAGCAGTTCCTTAATATTATTAGCCGCCATACCCAAGAATCTGCACCTGCCGAGGTCCCGGAACCAAAACCGGGTGCAGCCGGATCGGGCAACCCGCCTCCGTCCGAAGAGAAAAAACAACAAACATCCCGGGAAAAGAACCAAGAGCCTAAAACTCCGACTCATCTGCTGTCCTGGCAGGAATACCAGGCCGGTAAATCCCTGGCGGCAATAGCTGCTGAACGTAATTTAAGCTTATCCACCATCGAAACTCATCTGCTGCGGGCTGCCAAAGAAGGCTATACGGTAAACTGGGATCAGTTTTTAAGCCCCCGGGAAGAATCCCGGATATTGGCTGCAGCCCAAACCGCAGGAACTGAAAGACTGCGTCCCATCAAGGATAGCCTGCCTGAAACCATCAGCTATTTCGCCATAAGAATCGCCTTGTTTAAAAACTGCTTGGGCGAGTGGGGGAATAAGGATTAATCCTGTATCAAGTGGAGACACCTTTTGCTTCAGGTTGAAAAATAAGGTATTATTTTGACTAGCAACATAATTGAAGGTAGGGATTTATAATGAGCGGGGAAGTACTGGCAGTTAACATTTCGGATAAACGGGGATTGAAAAAGCACAACATAGGCGAAGCCCATTTGCAAGCGGGATTCGGCATTGACACTGATGCCCACGGCGGTGAATGGCACCGCCAGGTAAGCCTGCTCTCTTTATCCAGTTTTGAAAAGATGCGGGCTTTGGGAGCCGATGTCAATTATGGTGACTTCGCTGAAAATATAGCCGTCGGCGGCATTGATGTGGTTACCCTGCCGGTGGGAACACGTCTGCGGGTGGGTGAAAGTCTGCTGGAGGTAACCCAGATCGGGAAAGAATGCCATAATCACGCCTGCGCCATCAAAAAACAGGTGGGCTCCTGTGTCATGCCCTTGGAAGGTATTTTCGCCCGGGTATTGGAATCAGGCCGGGTCAAAGTCGGCGACCGGGTGATATTGGAAGACTAATTTTCATTTTTGGGGGAGCATCACTCGTGACCAATTAAAGCAAAAGGTGCTTCTTTTCCCTTCCAGGTCCCGGGGAGGCATGTGAGCAAAATTTATTTCTTTCGTCCGCTTTGCCCTCAAAACCTCCCCCACCCTGCTTATCTAAATCTAAGCTTTAGCGTATTCTGCCAGAATCCTCCTGAAGATCACTTCTACCGGAAGGATTTCCTTAATTTTGAATACGTTCTTGCCGGCAAACACTACGCCGCGGTCTACTCTGCCATCCCGGGCCTCCAGCAAGGCGTGCGTGATGCAGTAATCATGGCTGCACTCCTTCAAGCAAGCGCTGCATTCACCTTTTTCCCGGTTTTCCCCCTTCGCTAAAGACTCCGTAAACTTATTTCTGATCGCCCGTCCCGGTAGCCCCACCGGGCTCTTGATAATAACCACATCTTCTTCCCGGGCATCCAGATACATCTGCTTGTATTCATCAGCTACCGAGCATTCTTCACTGAGGACAAAGCGGGTAGCCATCTGGATACCATCGGCTCCCAATTCAACCATCTCCGCCATGTCGAAGCCATCCACTATACCGCCGGCCGCAATTACCGGAATCCCAACCGTGCGCCTGATTTCCGGCAGGATTTCTCTGATGGAACGATCGGTTCCCAGATGTCCTCCAGCTTCAGTACCTTCAGCCACCACCGCTGCCGCGCCTGATTTTTCGGCCAGACGAGCAGCCCGGTCAGATGACACGATAGGCACAATAGCCACCCCGCTGCTTTTCCCCATAGGGAAAATATCGCGGGAAAAACCCGCCCCGGTAAAGATGCTGTCGATGCCCTCGTCAATAGCTGCCTGCACCAGTTCCTTGAACTGCCGGGCGGCATACATAATATTGACCCCCAGAATACCATTTCCGGCCTCTGAACGTGCCAGGCGAATCTCCCGGCGCAAATCCTCAGGTGATATCCCGGTTCCGCCAATAACCCCGATTCCGCCGGCTCGGGCAACAGCTGCGGCCAGTGAAGCGGTAGATACCTTTATGGACATGCCGCCTTGAATTATAGGAAAACGGGGTATAAGTTTTCCGATTTTCAGTTCTGGTAAATGCAAATCTTTTAACCTCCAATACGATATCACTGGTAGTTCGAGTATTCTGTTTACAAGCTCTTGGATGTCGCTTATCACCAGCCACCAACTGTGATTGGTATGGATACTATTATAAGATAATTTTCTGATATCTTCACCCCAAGTTCATATTCCTGCTCGTGTTGCAATATATTATCACCATTGTATTGACCGGCAATAGTTTTTCCCCATCTTACTGAAATCCTATTGACATAAAGCAGATTTGTATTATAATTAACTTGTAATCCTTACATTTTTGTTCTAATTTCATTTTTGAAGGTGGCAATGTTAACATGGATACCGGCACAGCCAGCAATTTTCTAAAAATGCATGATATTAAACCCTCTCACCATCGCATCAGGGTCTTTCAGTATCTGGTGGAGCGACGCAACCACCCCACTGTAGACGTGATGTTTCGTGATCTGGTGGTAGAGATACCCACCCTATCCAAAACCACCCTGTACAATACGCTCAATCTCTTTGTGGAAAAAGGGATCGTGAGCTTGATTACCATTGATGAAAATGAAAGCCGCTATGATGCTGATACCAGCCTGCATGGGCATCTGCAATGCAGCAATTGCGGTGAAGTTTATGATATTGGTCTGCGGTTTTCCTCTATTGATTTTGCTGACCTGGATAAATTCCAGGTTGAAGAGAGTCACATATATTTCAGAGGCATCTGTCCCCGATGCTTAAATGAGGGGGATAGTCATAAATAAGGAATTTTTTAATTATTTAAGCATTCCTGTAATGAGTGAAATGAACTTTGAAAACTAAAAAACCCCCTGATATG